>Ga0207701_10001089_pt1 | contig 28658 bp, 25 predicted proteins | sample KBSSwiSSwithPhiX_FD_184294 | JGI IMG/M metagenome (GOLD analysis project Ga0207701, IMG submission 184294) | Switchgrass rhizosphere bulk soil microbial communities from Kellogg Biological Station, Michigan, USA, with PhiX - S5 (SPAdes) (version 2) | ecosystem: Environmental > Terrestrial >... | reverse complement strand
CCCGGATGCTATGCTAGCTCTTCAGTTAGCACAAGCACTTTTTGGGAACTTTGTTCCCGTCACCGTCCTGCTCGCCAGATTGGATAATCGATGTGATGGGTAAGAACGCCAAAGCGGGGTGGATGAAACACCTGACGCGACTCAAACCGCGCGACCGGACGGAACTCGTGGTGTTGATCGGCGGCATTGCCATCCTCCTCCTCCTCGTCGTGTTCATGAAGCTGGCGAGCGAAGTGTTCGAAGGGGAGACCCAGAGTTTCGACAAGAAAATCCTGCTGGCCCTCCGAGATCCGGTTGATTTGTCGCACCCGATTGGTCCGCGCTGGATGCTCAGTGCGGCGCTCGATATCACGGCGCTGGGGAGCGCAACGGTTCTCGGGTTGACGGTCTTCGCGGTGGCAGGCTTTCTGCTGTTGCAGGGTCTCTGGCGTCGCGCGTTATTCGTAACGGCAGCGAGTCTTGGCGGCTGGTTCCTGAACAGCGCGCTGAAACAATTGTTCCAGCGGCCGCGGCCCGACGTGGTTCCTCATCTGAGAGAAGCGATGTCGATGAGCTTCCCGAGCGGCCACGCGTTGACCTCGGCCGCCGTCTACCTGACGCTCGGTGCCCTCTCGATGCACATTGCCCAGCGTCGATTGACGAAGGTCTATTGCATGACGGTCGCGATGATTGCGACCGCGCTCGTCGGGATGTCGCGACTGTATCTCGGTGTTCACTATCCGACGGACGTTCTCGCCGGGTGGCTGCTTGGGTTATCGTGGGCGTTATTGTGCTGGATGATCGAGCGGTCACTCGAGCGCCAGGCGGGGTTGAAGCGTGAGCGGGCAGAAGCGGAAGCACGAGCCAAAGCCGAAATCAAGGAGACGAAGACGAACGAATGAACACTGAATCCATCCTGCTTGTCGAGGACGAACCCGCCGTGCGTCAGCTGTTTGCGCAGGCGCTGGCACGCGCGGGCTACCAGGTGTACGAAGCGCGTAACGGTCAGGAAGCGATGAAGCTGTTCGAGCAGCATGGCGATAGCATCGACTTGCTGCTGACCGATCTGCGAATGCCCTACATCGGTGGAACGGAACTGGCGCAACTCTTACGCGCGCGCCGGCGCTCGCTCAAGCTGATCTGCGTCTCCGGTTACCCGACGCCGGAGGATGACGATCTTGCGACGGATTTCCTGTCGAAGCCGTTTTCTCGGGAAGATCTTCTCTCCAAGGTACGCGAAGTGCTCGATCGACCGTAGGATAGTGCGTCGATGTCGGCCTTTCTGCTCCTGCTCCTCTCGCTCGCCTTTCAGACCGGACATCAGCCCCCGCCTGCAGCCTCCGACAAGGGACATTCGGTACCGTTCACCGTTGGCGTGTTGCGCCGCGACGGGATCGTGAGTCCGTTCGCCGTCTTCGACGGCAAGGAGTGGACGGCTCCGTGGCCGACCGACCTGCGTTCGGTCGATTTGCCAATCGGGATGCAGGCTATTCCCGCCAAGTGGTGGGGAAAGGCTGGCCCGGTCTCCGAGATGACCGCGTGGGTCGAGGGCGTCAATCGCGGGGCGATTCAGCTGGCGCGTCCCACGGTCCTGCCGTTGATGTGCGAGTCGCGTATCGCGCTCGTGTCTGACTATCGATCGAATGACTTGACGCCGCCCTCGTTTGAGCCGCCATTTCCAAAAGACGGTCTCGCCGTGTCGGGCACGCAGCGGGTCGAGCGGATAGAAATCGTCTCGCGTGACTCTCCCGATTGGACACAAACGGCGACGTTTCTCGCGCCCGAGTTCGACCGCGCCGAGGCTTCGGCGATCGAAGAATTCACGTCGTGGAAGCATCCCGTGCCGCGCGCGGCTCGCCGCAAGATCGCGATCGAAGTCGAGGAATTGTACCGCGCACCGATGGATGAACCGGGATGGACCGCCTACTACGTCGAAGCGGTCAAAAAGTACGCACCAGGCCCGGAAGACGACGACTGCGGTCTGATGACCTCGGCGAACGGCTGGGTGGTTGTGAGTCCTGAGAGCAAACGTTCCGGCAAACTCGCCGCGCAGGTCACCTACTGCGATCGTCGTGATGTGACCTACATGCTCCCGCTCGGACTGTTGACGGCCAATGGGAAAACGTTCTGGGCATTTCAGCTCTCAGGGTTTGGCCGCGAGGGCTACGCGATCGCGCAGCCCTCGCCCAAGCGGGTCGAGGTGCACGTGAAGTACTCAGCCGGGGTGTGCGCGCCACGAATGTTTGGTCGGTAATCACCTCACGGTCACGCGTGCCCAGTCCCACCCTTCGAGCCCTTTCGTGTTGATCGCTTTCACCGACACGATCGTGCCCGGGGCAATGCCGGTCAGCATGGCGGGAGGTTTGACGACACGAACCTGTTGTCCATCCGGTTTTGCCGGCGTGCCGTACGCGACCAGGTATCCGTTTACTCCCTTTTCCGGGCTCGCCGTCCACGTCACGGTTGCCGTGCCGTTCTTGAAGCTGTCGACTCGCAGGTCCTTCAGGCGGGATGGGCTCGATGCCAACAACATCACCGTTGCGGCCGTCGTCTTTGCGACCTCGGCGATCAGCTGATGGTTGATGCCTTCGAGCAGATCGTGTGACTGGTGATAGTGAGGATTGCCCAGCACCGGATACGAGCCGATGCCGCCAACGATGTCACCATACGCTTCATAATAGGCGGCGGCGTCCGTGCTCTTGTAATACAGCGCGTCGTAGGTGATGAGATTCGAAAACTGCATCGCCGCGGCATGCTGAATGTCGCGGATGCCCGGGTTCGAATAGCGAATGGTGTTATCCAACCGGTAATCGTTTGACCATCCGACCATGTCGTTGTTCAGTGCGCCGACGATCTTCAGTCCACCATCGACCGCGCGGCGTACGAACTCACGACTACCGAGGAGCCCGGCCTCTTCACCGGTAAACGAGGCAAAGATGACGGTCGCGGGCAGCGGATGTCGCGCAAGAATGCGCGCCGTTTCGAGCAGCGCCGCCGTCCCGGACGTGTCGTCGTCGGCGCCAGGTCCGACGGCGACCGAGTCGTAGTGGCTGCTGACCACGTACACGAGTTCAGGATTGGTCGTGCCTTTCAGCGTCGCGACGACGTTCGCAGTCTGCCCGGTGGGGCCGGTGCGCAGGCGGTACTCGAATCGTTGATACTCCGGTTCATAGCCGAACGACTTGTAGCGATCGAAAAGATATGTGGCCGCGAGCTTGTTGCCCGGTTGAGTCACGTACTTTGAATCGAAGTCGAACAGCATCTTTTCATAGCCAAAGATCCGCGAAACCGACGTCTCGGCGACGACCGACTTGACGTCGGCGGCAATCGGACCAAACAAACGTTTGCCTTTCGTCGTCAGCGCCTGCTCGCCGTCCAGACTGGTTTTCACCCGCTCGCGCAGCTCGTCGCGCGTCACGCGCCGCGACAAATCCATCACGTAGAGGCCTCGTTCGGGAGACACAGTGTCGCCGTCACGCTCTGCGGCGATGAGCACCCTGGTGCCGTCGGCATTCGGCATCCAGGAGTACTCAGGGGCGATTGTTCGCACGGTGTTGTTGTGGAAGAGACGCGTCCGCGTCATCGACGGCAGATCGTACAGGTAGGAACGTCGATGTCGTGGTTCTCCGATCACTGCAAGGATGCGATCCGCGGTCAGGAACACGGGCAGGAGATCGTGCTGGATCTCGCGCGTGACTCGCGCCTCGCCGGAACCATCGGCGCCGATCACGAAGATTTCCCAGTCGTCTTTCAGCATCATTTGAAAGGCGACTTTGTTGCCGTCTGGGGACCACGCGGGCGCGTCAATGCGCTCGGAACCCGAACGGATCGCCAGCGGGTGAGCCGGATCGGCGACGCGCGCGGTCATCAGCCGCGTGTCGGCTCCCTCGCGCGCGACGAATGCGACACGTGCGCCGTCACGCGAGAACGCCGGCGCCGAGCCGTTGATCGTCGTCGTCCGGCCGTCTGTGAGCGAAAGCAATCCGAATGTCGCCGGAGCGCCCGCGCCACCGGCGCGTCCACCACGCCCGATACCGGGCGTTCGCGTCGTGAAAAGGACAGCCGTGCCGGCCGCATTTCTCGACTGCAGAACTGTTTCGGTAGTGCCTGTCGTCCGCGACGCAGGCGCACGTCCCTCTGTCAATTCGTAGACTTGTGCCACGCCGCCGTCCGGTGGCCTCGCCGTGGCGACGACGGAGTTGGCGGCGAAGAGAATCGAGCTCACGCGGAGCGCTCCGGTGTCGAGCGTCGATTCGCCACCAGATGCGAGATCGCGGACGACAATCCTGGAATCGTTCGCGATCAGCTGATTGAGAGCACTGAGCCGTTGTTGTCGTTCTGTAGGGGGCGCGCTATCGAGTGCGGCCTGCGCGGACGTCGCTGTCGTGCCGGCGGGCACGCGCAGGTACGCGATCTTCGTTCCGTCGATCGAGAAGGACGCACCGGATCCCGGCAGTTCAGCCACGACAGCAGGACCTCGATCGTCGTCGAATCGCACAACCTTCGTGACGCGCCGCAACCCGGTCCCTGTTTCGTAGGCAACCGTTTTCCCATCGGGTGAAAAAGTCGGCGACTCCCCGTCGTCGGTTAAGGCAGTCGTGCGATACAACTCGCCCGTCTGCAGCGCGATCGCTTCCAGTGCAGACGCTGCGTCGGGGGAGTCGAGGATTTGAAGATAGGTCTTGAGCGCGGCCATGTAGTCGCCGCGATCCCACGCAAGGGCCGCTTCTTCAAGCGGCGTAGTGGTTAGGCTGCGACCCGAGACAGTCACCGCGGCAAGAAGCGCCGCGGCTATGAGGAAACGGCCGCTGCTCTGAACCAAAGTAAAACGAGCGTATCAGACAAAGGAACAAGGAAAAAGGAGTGATCCCCTTTCGCCTTGTCCCTTTTCCGTGTTCCTTGCCCTTTTACTTCGATGCGCCCGCGGCCTTTTCGAACTGACTCAAGCTGCGGCGGAATTCGACGAGCTTCGCCTTGATGCTGGGATCCAGTTCGACGCTTGCTGTGCCGGCCGTGCCCACTGCTCCAGGCGTTGCTGTCGGAGCTGGTGTTGCGGGAGCGGTGGCCGGCGCGCCACCCTGCGCTTCGGCGTCAGTGTTCTCCGCGCCGAGCAGGGTCGCCAGGTTGGCGGAGACCTTCTGATAGCTCGCGTGCCAATCTGGCGGGTTGCCAATCAACTCATTGAAGTTGCTAATGAGCTGCGCCACCTGGGTGCGGGCTTCACCACTGAGTTGCGCCGCGGCCGGAAGCTGCGTCAACTGACTCAGCGTGTCTCGTGCTGCGACGAGATGACGATGCGCTTCGTCGGTGTTCGCTGGCTGCTGAGCGGCAGTAGTCGGCTGTCCCGCCGCGGGCGGCTGTTGGCCGGCAGCAGGCGGCTGCGCCGCGTTTGGATCGGGCTGGGTTGATGCTGGATTCTGCGCACTAGCCGGCGGAGCCTGCGACGGCGCAGCGGCCGAGGGCTGCGACGCTGGGGTTGCTGGCGAGGCGGTCGCAGCAGACGCCGCTGACGAAGGAGCCGCAGTCGACGACGGAGCGGCAGCCCCGGTTGGTGCCGCGGCACTCGCGGTCTCTTCGCTCTTCGGCGTTGACGGTGCGCCGGCCATGCCCGCGGCATACGCAGTAATGTGCGTCCGCACTTCCATCAACTTGGCGCGCGTCGCATCGTCAATCGTCGCGCTCGATTTGGCCGCGCCAGTCGTGCCCGTCGCACCCGGTGTCGATGTCGACGGTGATGCGGTTTCACTACCGACCATCTCGGTGATGATCTTGTCGATGGCGGCGACTTCCGTGCCCCAGTTGGCTTTAGGCTCGCTCGCCGACTTGCCCGCGGCCGGACGGGTCGGTTCCGCCGCGCTCGCGCTCGGGGACGATCCCATCTTTTCGAGGTTGCTCAGGTGCTGTTTGAGCTTGGCAAGGTCTGACCGATTCTTTGCTGGTACGACGTCCGCCGAAATCGCTTTCACCGCATCCTGCGCCTGTCGCAGATGTTCCTGCGGCGACGCGGATTGATCAGGTGCTGACTGGGTCGCGGAAGCGGTCGGCCGCGGAGTCTGCGGTTCGGTCGGCTGTGGCTGCGTCGGCTGCGGCTGCGCAGGTGGCTGCGCGGGCGGCTGCTCTGGCTGTGGCTGCGCCGGTTGCGGTTGCTGTTGTTCCTGCGGCGCCGGTTGCTGCGACACCTTAGCGAAACTGGTCACCGGCAGAGCAAGGACGCCGGCCGTTGCCAGCGACATTGTCCATCGGTTGATTGAACGTTTCATCGTTGCGCCTCCTGAAGCTCGAATTTTCGATTCGAGCTCAAAATTTTCGATTCGTTCGCTGATTGGGAAGGAAGGCAAGCGAGGTGCCACGACGGCCTCTGCAGAGCATCAACGTGGAATTTCTAGCCGAGGTTCAACCTCGGCCAGGTGAAAATCGTGAACGGATTACACGGAGCGTCGGATTCAAGATGAATTGGTGAGTTCATCGGCACGCACCGGGCGAAACGCCCTAGAAACGATGGAAGTGAACTACTCGTGATAGAATGCTTGGCTGATCTGCTTGCTGAGCCTGTCTCCGACCCGATCGCATCGGTATCTGATCCAGTCCTCACCAAAGCGGCCAGCCATGTTTGTGACTGCGCGGATGTCCGCGCGCGGCTGCGAAGCGTCACACGCACCAGGAGATTCGAGATGGCAGCAACGATTAATGGGACGATCAAGCGGTTGGTCAGCGAAAAAGGCTTCGGCTTTGTTGCCGCGAGCGACGGCAGCGAGTACTTCTTCCACCAGTCCGCCTGCAACGGCTGCAAGTTCGACAATCTTCGTGAGGGACAGGCAGTGACGTTCGACAAGACGCAGGGCCCGAAGGGACCGCGAGCGGAGAACGTTCGGCTGGCGTAGATTGACTGAATGCTTGTGGCTTCCGCCTTCAGCGGAAGTTGATACGAAGAGGGGCAGTCCTTATTTGGACCGCCCTTTTTTTCTGTGTCGCAGCCATTCGACCACCATCGGGATGAGCGACACGGCCACAATGCCAATGGCGACGAGCGAGAAGTTGTTCTTGACGACCGGAACGTTGCCGAACGCGTAGCCTGCACCAAGACAGATTCCAACCCAAAGAACGCCACCAAGCACGTTGAACAGGGCGAATGCCGTGTACCGCATCGCACCGGCGCCTGCGACGAACGGCACGAAGGTCCGAATGATGGGCACGAAGCGTGTCAACACCACGGCCATTCCGCCGTACTTTTCGAAAAACGCGTGCGCCCGATCGAGGTGTTGACGGTTCAGCAATGGATGCGTTTCATCTGCGCGAAAGACCCTGGGCCCGATAAAGTGGCCGATGCTGTAGTTCACGGTGTTGCCGAGAATCGCGGCTCCGGCGAGCAATAGAAAGAGAAGCCAGCCATCGAGGGCTCCGGTTGCCGCGACCGCGCCGGCGGCAAACAGCAGCGAGTCTCCGGGCAGAAACGGAGTGACGACCAGGCCGGTCTCCGCGAAGATGATCGCGAAGAGCAGCCCGTAAACCCAGACGCCATACCGGCCGACGAATTCCGGAAGCACAACGTCAAGGTGCAGGAAGAGATCGATCAGTGTCTGCATGAACAGGAACGAGCGGAAATGGCTAGTGGGCGCTTTCGCCAGCGAGCGCCTTGACGATGTCGCCGAGGACGCCCTTGGCGTCGCCGAACACCATCAACGTGTTGTCGGCGTAATACAGTTCGTTTTCGATCCCTGCGAATCCCGGGTTCATCGATCGCTTGTTGGCAATGACGAACTTGGCGCGATCGGCGTCGATGATTGGCATGCCGTAGATCGGACTCTTGGTATCGTGGCGGGCCGCCGGGTTGACGACGTCGTTCGCGCCCACCACGAGCACGACATCGGTCTGTGGAAGGTCGCGGTTGATGTCATCCATTTCGATCAGCGCGTCGTAAGGCACCTCCGCTTCCGCGAGCAGCACGTTCATATGTCCCGGCATGCGTCCGGCGACCGGATGGATGGCGAACTTGACGTCGACTCCGCGCTTGGTGAGTTGATCGTAGATTTCACGAACCCGATGCTGGGCCTGAGCGACAGCCATCCCGTAACCGGGAACGATGACGACCTTCCCCGCGTTCTCCAGCAGATCGGCCGCGTCGCGCGGCGTTCCACTTTTCACGGTCCGCGCCTCGGTCGCTGCTGCACCCGCCTGGACCTGCCCGAAGGCACCGAACAGGACGTTGGTGAACGAGCGATTCATGGCGCGGCACATAATGATCGACAGAATCAAACCGGATGACCCGTCGAGCGCGCCGGCAGTGATGAGCACTTTGTTTTCAAGCACGAAGCCCATCGCGACGGCGGACAATCCCGCGTATGAGTTGAGCAGGGAAATTACCGTCGGCATGTCGGCGCCTCCTATCGGCATGATCAGCAGAACGCCAAACAGCAACGACAGGAAGATGATCGCGGGAAAGAGCTGCCACATCTCCGGGCGGAACAGGAGCCACCCCGCCGCTCCGACGGCAATCGCCAGCAGACTGAGGTTGACGACGTTCTGACCGCGATAGGTCATCGGCCGAGTCGGAATGATTTCCTGGAGCTTGCCGGCCGCCATCAGACTTCCGGTAAATGTCAGGTATCCAAGGATCACCTCGATGCCGATGGCCCCGGTCCGGAACATCGTCAGTTCGCCGTCATGCAGCCAGAGCGCGTACTTGGCCGTGCCGACGAGTCCGGCGGCGAGACCGCCGAATGCGTGTGACAGCGCAGTTCGCTGTGGGACGGCGGTCAACGGAACCTTCGAGAGCGGAACACCGATCGCGGTGCCGACGACGAACGCGACAACGATCCACGTGTAGTTGACGATCTCCGGATGGAGCAGCGTGCCGACGATCGCCGCCGCCATCCCGGCGACGCCTGCGGCCACGCCGCGCCTGGCCGTCCGCGGATCGCTCAGCCACCGGAGCGAGAGGATGAAGAGGGCCGCCGCTGCGAGATAACTCGCCTGCGTGAGATGTTCAGCGGTGCTCATGACTTCGGCCGACGCTCACGGAACATCTTCAGCATGCGGTCGGTAATCAGAAAGCCGCTGACGATGTTGGTCACCGAAGCCGCGACCGCCACGGTCCCGAGGATCGTACTGAATGTGCTTTTTTGCTCGCCGGCAATGATGACCGAGCCGACCACGGCAATCGCAGAGATGGCATTGGTCAGCGACATCAAAGGCGTATGCAGCAAACGCGAGACGTTCTGAATGACCTGAAAGCCGACAAAAGTCGCCAACAGGAACACGAACGCCATGGACCACAGATCAAGCACTGGCACAGCCGCCCCTCCTACCCAAGTCGCGCGAGTGTACCGTTCGGACGCGCGGGGGCGCAAGCATCAGCTTGCGTAGGCCTCCAGGCACGAGATCAAACCACCGAGATGATTTCGGTGTCTAACTGCGGACGGCAGTTCTTGTCACGGAGCCTCCCCATGCTGATCGGTCGCCTCGGGTGCCCGGCCTCGCTTGCTCTCCTGTTCCTGCTCTCAATGTCATCCAGTGCGCCTGCACAAGCGGTCGTGCCGGGTAACGTGCAGATAGCTGCACGCGACCGTGTGCCGCCTCCGCGCACCGGCACGGCGTCGATCAAAGGCCGCGTTGTCGATGGGGTCAGCGGTGGCGCGGTCGCTCGAGCGCGCGTTACCCTCACTGGGACGATAAGAGGAACAGTACTAACCGATGCGAGCGGCGCATTTGCGTTTGGTAATCTGCCTCCGGGTGCCATCAACATCTCCGTCGACAAGTCGACGTATCTCAGCAACCGTTATCCCACAACTGGACGCACGGTCCGATCGAGCATGCGGCCGCTCCTTCTCGCCGATGGTCAGGCGCTCGAAGGCGTGTCGATTCCGATCTTTCATGGTGGTTCGATCTCTGGACGCGTCGTGGACGCGAGCGGGGATCCCGTCGAGTTCGCGCAGGTGAGCCTGCTCCGCATTCCCGCCGCCGGCCGTGTCGGCCGACCGACGATGCGCGGCGGAACCGCCACCGACGACCGTGGAGAGTTTCGGATCGGCAGACTGGAACCGGGCAGCTACATTGTTCAGGTCATCGGGCGGCGCGGCCCGAACCCTGAAGACATGCTGCCAGCTGGCGCCCTTACGACACCCCCGCTGCCACTGCCGCTTCCGACTTATTATCCCGGCGCCCTCTCAATCGATCAGGCTCAGCCGATCGTGGTCGACCGGGGGCAGGCGGCGGCCGACATAGAGGTCGTTCTGTCCGAGGGCGTGCCAGGCGTCATTCTTGGCACCTTGACGGCCAATAACGGCGCGTCTTCTTCCGACATGAACGGATATGTCAACGTTCGCCGCGTACTGTCCGATATGCCTCGCGGCATGGACGGTTATTCGTTCGGCACGAGCATCCGCGCCGACGGCACGTTTCGTCTCGTGCTCGCGCCCGGTGAATATCAGCTCGATGCCCGGTTGTCTCCTCGAACGATGGGCGGCCCGCCGCGTCCGGAAGACGAGCAGTTCGGTAGCCTGAAAGTCAACGTCGCGAGCGGAGCGGAGGACACCGTTTCGATTGCCGTCGGCCGCGGCGCAACCGCAACCGGACGTGTGGTGTTCGAAGGCGCCACGCCCGTGCCTCCAAGTCCGGGCAAGGCGCGTATTCCACTCTTTTCCGAAAACGGGGAATGCCGTTCCAGTGAAGCGACAATTGCCGCCGACTGGACCTTCAAGCTCGAAGGTCTGAACGGCACGTGTTCACAACCGCCGAACGCGACGTTCGGCAAGTGGGTGCTGAAAGCGGTGATCGTCAACGGCGAGAACATCGCCGACACACCGGCGACGTTTCAACCCGACCAGCAGTATCGCAACGTGCAGGTGATCGTGACCGACAAGCGATCGGAAATGGTGTTTCACGTGTCCGATGAATCCGGACAGGCCACGCGTGAGTACGTCGCGGTCGCCTTTCCAATTCAGAGATCACGCTGGGCGATGGCCGCGAGAATTTTTGTGCCGCCAATGATCGATCCCACGACGACGGCAACAAAGGAACGGACCCCATTGTCGAGCCCGACACCGGGACTTGCGGCGGTGCCTGCATCGCCGCGTCGTGAAGTGATGTCTGGGCTTCGCCCCGGCGAATACTATGTCGTCGCCGTCGACGACCTGGACCAGGAGGAGTGGCGCGATCCGGTTGTGCTGGATCGGCTACGTAAGAGCGCCGTGCGCATCAATGTGCCGGAAGGTACAACAGCAGACTTGCCTTTGCGGCGGATCAAGTTTGCCGACGCAATATTGAGATAGAGATCTCGGCTAAGCCGGAAGCCAGTAATTCTCCGTGACTTCCGGCCTAGCCGGAGTACATCAGCTACCTGATGTACTCACCGTCGGAAACGGCCTCACGTTGTACTTGCCGTCTCCTGCGAGGAAGCGGGTGAGGCGTCGCTTCAGCGATGGAGGGTCAGGAGCGGGAGTCGTGGCGCGCGCGCGCACTTGTGCCGGTTTGCCGTTACGAGACCGCGCGAGCGCCTGGCCTTGAAAAGCAGGGGTCGTCGCGATGGCGAACTCCGTCGCGGTTACTACCGAGACGACAGGTCGGTCGGTGGCGAGCGCGATGTCGCGCGACTCCGGTGCGCGGCCTTCAATTCGAACGGCCGCGTGATGCGGGCGCACGAGGAACATCGGCACTGTGAAGAAGACAGTCGAGGCTACCGCCGCCGCTGATATTCGAACCAGATCCCATTTCTGAGCTCGTGTAAATCGCACTTCGCTCGGCATTTGGGGGCTCCTACAGCTAACGCGTTCCTGCCTGGTCGGGGTCAAAAGCCGCGCCAGCAGAGGTCCCGAAGTTCGGGCGTATAACCTTCTCGAACGCCGGAGGTTGCGCTGGTGAGTCGAAAACGCACGCGACAAAAACCAGACTCAAACCCATTCGCGGTTAGTGCTATTTACACGGACGGGCTGGCAAAACCTCCATACGGTTGCATTTACCTGCAGCCATCATGCCGTCAAGTTCTGTAACCGGAGAATTGGTGAATTTGTGAAATTGCCGAGTGCGTGAATTGGCGCTCGTAGGGTTCGGCAACTCACCAATTCACCAATCTCCTTAACGGTCCACTGCCCGCGCCCGAACGCTCAATCGCATGACTAATCGCGTCCAGGTCTGCATCGTCGAGAGCGAGCGTGGCTGCGGGAAGCCAGCCATCAACCTGATCCGGCGAACGCGCCCCGACGATGGCGCCGGTAATGCCAGGCCAGCTGAGTACCCACGCGATCGCGACGGCACCGACAGTAGTCTGATGTCGGGCTGCGATCGGCTGGAGCGCATCCCGCAGGATGAGATTGCGCTCCAGCTGCGGAGACTTGAACTCGACGCCGCGACGCCGCCAATCGTCTGGCGCGAATGCCGACACTCGTTCACGACTGAACGCGTCGGTCAGTATTCCGGATTGCATCGGACTGTAAGAGATAACGCCGGTGCGGTGTGCTTCGCACCAGGGAAGGAGCGTGGCCGCCATCTCGCGCTTGATCATCGAAAACGGAGGCTGCAGCGAGTCCACATGCCGTCGCGCTTCGCAGCGCTCTAGAAGCTCGACCGTAAAGTTCGACACGCCTGCAGCGCGAATCTTTCCTTGTTCGACCAGCCGCGTCATCGCGTCCCAGGAGTCTTCGATTGGAACGCCTCCTTCGTCCGGCCAATGGAACTGAAACAAATCGATTCGCTCGACACCCAGTCGTCGCAGGGACGCGTCGCATTGGCTCCGTATGGAATCCGGATGAAGCGTTCGTATCGAGACCTTCATCCGATCCTGCGGATCCCACTCGAGGCCGCACTTGGTGAAGACATAGGGCCGATCGGCAGGAGCGACCGTTTGCAGGAACTGTCCGACAACTTCTTCGGAGTGTCCGAGCCCATAAACCGCGGCGGTGTCGATCCAGTTCACACCGCGATCGATCGCGTGGCGCATTGCCGCGATCGACGTCTGATCGTCCTGCGGCCCCCATGAGAAGGACCATCCGCCGCCACCCGCGGCCCACGCGCCAAACCCGACTGGCGTGAGATTCATACCGCTCGTGCCGAGCGGTCTCGTCGGAAGTATCATCTCTGCATAATATCGTCTTCGACTCGCGAGGTGACTGTATGGCTACGCGCCTGCTTATCGTGTTGTTGCTTCTTGGAACGGTGGTCAGCGCCCAGGCGCCAGCACAGCCGCCGGCCGCCTCGCCTGCGGCCACACAATCGTCCGCGCCGGCCGCGACATGCCCGGAGATGGCGACGGCGCTCACGACGCTTCTCAGTCGAGATGTGCGAATGCGTGATTGGGCGGAGATGGCGCGCTACCGCGAGGCCAACAAGACACTTTCGCCACCGTCGAACTCGGAAGCGCGAGTCGTCTTCATGGGGGACTCGATCACCGACGGGTGGCAGCAGCCGCGTTACGGCGGGTTCTTCCCCGGAAAGCCCTATGTCGATCGCGGCATCAGCGGTCAGACGACACCGCAGATGCTCCTGCGTTTTCGTCGCGACGTCATCGATCTACGTCCGAAAGCCGTGGTGATCCTGGCCGGGACGAACGACATCGCGGGCAACACCGGCCCCATGACCAATGAAGAGATCCAGGGCAACCTTGCCAGCATGAGCGAGCTGGCGCACGCCCATAACATCAAGGTCGTCCTGTCGAGCATTACGCCGGTGAGCGAATACCACGTGCGAGGTACGCCGCAGACGACGACGCGGCCTATGGAGCGCATCAAGGCGATGAACGAGTGGATGAAGTCGTACGCGGCGTCGCACGGCGACGTGTACCTCGATTATTTCGCCGGGATGATCGACGACAAGGGCCTGATGCGCGCGGAGCTGACCGAAGACGATCTCCATCCGAACGCGAAGGGTTATGCGATCATGGGCCCTCTCGCCGAGGCAGCGATTGCACGCGCGCTCAAATAGGCGTATACGAGATCTAGCGCCTGCGAAGCTGCAAGCTCAGGTGATCGATGCCAGACGTCTCTGATTACGAGTTGTTCAAAACGACGGACCAGCACGCGCACTCGCGTCGATCCGTGGGACTCTGGATTACTGTCGCGCTGATACTGGGCGCCGCACTCGTGACCCTGCTGGTGCTCATGTGGCAGCGCCGCGCGACACCGACTCCAACAACCACCGCCCACAGCGAGGCTCCCCCTCGACCCGCGCGTCCGCTTGGTGGTGACGCCGAGCCGATTGAATTGCCGCCGTTGAACGAGACCGATGCGCTCGTTCGAGAACTGGTGCAGAAGGCGGCGTCGCATCCCCGACTGGCGGCATGGCTCGCGACCGACGACCTCATTCGGGACTTCACGATTGGTGTCGCGAACGTTGCGCAAGGCGAGAGCGCCACTCGCCAGCTCACGGTGCTACGCCCCTCGTCCAGCTTTCAGGTGATCCAGCGTGGCAACGACCTCGCCATCGATCCGCGAAGTTACAAGCGGTATGACGGCATCGCGGCTGCAGCTCAATCGATCGATCCGGCGGCCATTTCCCGCGTCTATGCCACGTTGAAGCCGCGGATCGAGGAAGCGGCGCGGGAGCTTGGTGATGCATCGTTCGATCGAACGCTCGAGCGAGCGATTGTGCAGCTGCTGAATACGCCGATCCCGGAGGATCCGATCCTGGTCCAGACCAAGGGGATTGGATACGGCTTCGTCGACCCGAAGCTCGAAGCGCTCACGAACGGTCAAAAACATTTGCTTCGCACCGGACCGCAGAACGCGCGCGCCATCAAGGAGTCATTACGCAGGATCGCGCTTGCACTCGGTATCCCTGAAGAGAGACTACCGAATCACTAATCACTAATCACTAATCGCGAATCACTGATCCTCGAATCGTCGAATCCATGATCCTCGGATCGTTGAATCCTCGGATCTTTGCCTCGGACAAGAATCCACCCACGGCTTCGATGGATGATTCGGGGATTCTTGGATTCGAGGATTAGTGATTCAGGGATTAGTGATTCAAGAATCAGTGATTCAGGATTAGTGACTAGTGATCAGGGATTGACTCATGATATCTTCCCCGACGAGTCCGCCGCTGTTTAACGCCGTCCGCTTCTAGATCGTCCCGCTTTCACCCAATCAACACAGGAATCGTGTGTCCGCGCGCGCGGACCAGAGAGTGGAGATCTACGAAATGAATGTCCAGTCGAATTGGTGGGAGACCTTCTTTACGGGTGTTGCCGTCGACATGTGGGTCCAGGCCGTGCCGGAGGAACACACACGGCAGGAGGCCGAGCGCCTCGAGACGCTGCTTGCCGTCCGCCCGGGTGCGGAAGTTCTTGACGTGCCCTGCGGCGCCGGGCGCCTTGCGTCAGTTCTCGCCGAGCGCGGATACCGGATGACCGGTGTGGACTGGTCGCCCGACTGCCTGCGCCACGCGCGAGCGAATGCTTCACATCAGATCCAATGGGAACAGCGCGACATGCGCGACCTGCCATGGGCCGGCCGGTTCGACGCCGCGTTCTGTCTCGGCAACAGCTTTGGGTATCTTGACGATGAGGGGAACCACGCGTTTCTCCGCGCGGTCAGGGAGACGCTGAAGCCTGGCGCCCGCTTCGTGCTCGAAACGCCGATGGTCCTCGAGAACCTCCTCCCGCACCTCAAGGCGCGGCCATGGTGGAAAGCCGGCGACGTGTATTTGCTCGTCGAGAATCAGTACGAACCAGGGAGCGGACGACTCAATATCGAGTACACGTTTGCCAGGAATGGCCACATTGAAACGCGACGCGGGTCGCATCGCGCGTATCCGTATCGCGAGCTGGTCGCCCTTCTCGAATCGTCCGGGTTTATAGTGGAGCTCGCCGAGCCGTGGACGCCGGACGCGCACATGGTCACGTTCATAGCGAGGGTGATGTAGTCCTACTTCAGGGGGTACGATGCAGGACCTTCGCGACGCTGTGCGAGCGCTTCGCAGTAGTCCATTGCTGTCGACGGCGGCGATCCTGTCACTGACGCTGGGCATTGGCGCCAACACCGCGATCTTCTCCATTCTCAACAGCCTTCTCCTCAAGCCGCTGCCGGTGCGCGACCCGCAGACGCTGGTTGCGCTCGCGTCCAACCGGGTCGGTGAAGATGCCGCGATGACCTATCCGGTGTGGCGGGAAATCCGCGACCGGCGGGTCTTGAACGATTCGTTTGTGTGGGCGACGGATCGAGTGACATCGGTGGTCGGTGGCAATTCGCAATCACTCGAAACCATCTGGGCCAGCGGCCGTTTCTTCGATGTCCTCGGCTTGTCGATGAATGCCGGACGCGGGCTCAGCGAGGTTGACGATCGACGCGGCGGCGGAACGGCAGGTCCCGTCGCCGTCCTCAGCTACAAAGCCGCGAATCGTCTGTTCGGGACCCCCGCAGCGTCGATCGGGGGAACGATTACCCTCGAACGAATTCCCTTCACCGTCGTCGGCGTCACTGGTCGCGGATTCAACGGCCTGAACGTCGGAAGTGATGTCGACCTCGTCGTGCCACTCGAAACCGAGCCGATGCTCAACCGGATTCCTCCGCGAACCACAAGGTGGCCGTGGCTGCACGTCACCGGCCGGCTGGCGCCGGGAATGACGCTCGATGGCACCACCGCTGCGATGCGAGCGGCCCAGCCTGGGATCCGCGAGGCCACGTTGCCTGACTTCAGCCGCGCCGAAGATCGCGACAACTATCTGCGCGAGCCGTGGACGATGCGATCGGCGGCGACCGGAAGTTCACGTCTGCGGAGCCGCTATCAGTCGGCGCTTGTGACGCTGTTGGCAATCTCAGGACTCGTTCTGCTTGTCGCATGCGTCAACATCGCGCACCTGCAACTCGCCAGAACCGCGAGCCGCCGCTATGAGTTTGGTGTTCGGCTCGCGCTCGGCGCCCCGCGTGGCCGGATCGCCCGGCTCGAGCTGATTGGAAGCCTCTTGCTCGCGGCGATTGGCGCCGTCATCGGTCTTGCTCTCGCGCGATGGGCAGGCACCGTCGTCGTTGCGCAGCTCTCGACCTGGGCATCGACTGCGGTCCTGGACTTGACACCAGACTGGCGAGTGCTGGGGGTCACCACAGTTGTTACTGTTGCGACCACCGTTCTATTCGGGACTGTCCCGGCGATTCGCGCCGCACGAGTCCATCCGGTCGAAGCCCTGAATACGTCACGGCGTGGCGTGTCGACGTCGGGCCTGGGAGTTGCCGGTGATGCTCTTGTCGTCGCTCAGGTTGCTCTGGCGTTGGTGCTGGTCATCGGCGCGGCGCTGTTTGTCCGGTCGTTTGCGGCACTGGTGTATCGGGACCTCGGGTTCGATCGCACCCGCGTACTGACAGCCGTCGTCGACGTGCGAGCCAGTGCGACGGCCCCACGCGATCGTCCCGCGCTGTATGAGCGGATTCGCCGGGCCGTTGCCGCCGCCCCTGGCGTCGAGAGTGCCGCCACTTCAATGGCCACTCCTCTTGGCAGCGCCGGCATTCGATTTCTGAGAGACGTGCACCAGTCCGGCAATCCGACGTTTGAAGGAAAGGAAGTTCTGGTGCTGATGGCGCCCGTCAGCCCGGATTGGTTTCGTACGTTTGGCACCAGGTTCATCAGCGGGCGCGACATCGAGATCTCGGACCGTGTGACGTCTCCGAAAGTGGCCGTCGTCAATGAGGCCTTTGCGCGGCGGCACTTTCCTGGAAGCAATCCGGTTGGACAGAGCATCATGGTCGGCGAAGAACCGACCGATCGTCAGCCGGTAGAGATTGTTGGTGTCGTGCAGGATGCCGCCTTTACTTCTGTGCGCGATCCGATCGAGCCAACGTTCTACATGGCATTTGCGCAATCGCTGGAGCCGACCTTGATCGAGTCGTTTCCCTCGATGAGCCTCAGTATCCGCCCGGCCGCGGAGATTCCGCCAGAGCGGCTCGCCACCACTATTGCCACCGCCATCGGACGAATCGATGGTGCAGCGACGGTGTCATTCCAGACGCTCACCGAGACGCTCAGCGTGTACTACATCCGTGAGCGGCTGCTTGCACTGCTGTCGGGCTATTTCGGGTTGTTCGCGCTGTTACTTGGCGCGATCGGCGTCTACGGTGTCACGGCGCATGCAGTCAATCGACGGCGGATGGAGATCGGTATTCGAATGGCGATTGGTGCAACCGCGCCGGCGGTTGTACGGCTCGTTGTCGGTCGCGTGGCCGTCCTGGCCGCACTTGGCGTCCTCCTGGGTTTCGTCCTGAGCCTCTGGGGAAGCCGGTTGATTCAGGCGCTTCTCTTCAACACGGAGTTTCGGGATCCCTCAGTTCTCGCGACGTCGATTGTCGCCCTGCTGCTCGTCACGGCGCTCGCCGCCTGGAGGCCCGCACGCCGCGCGTCGCGCATCGAGCCTGCTACTGTCCTGCGCGAGGGGTAACCGCCTGTTGGCGCTCTGATGTTACCGAACCCTGAACGGCACGAATGCTTTGGCCGAATCGGTTCCGCGCGTGGCTTCGATCGCGATCACGTAGTCGTCGCGCAAGCTGGTGCTGAGCGGAAGATCGACCTGGTAGATGCCGTCTTTGAGCGGAGCGACGGTGAGTACTCCGAGTTCTTTTCCTCTGCGGTTCAGCAGCCGCGCCGCGGTCGCAATGCCCTCGCCGCCGTAAACAGGGAAGCGAACAAACAGGCGATCAGTTCGATCGAATTCGCGCCGTGCTTCCGGTGGCCCCTCGGCCCCCTCGGTGATCGCACGCGCCTCGCGCGCCGTTCGCGTGCGCAGGATCATCGGCGAACCCACGGCAAGCGTCGCGTCGTCGAAGGCGGGAACGGTGATTTTCCGGTTCGCGTTCTCGAGTTCCTCATCGCGCCCATCGATCACCTTCAGCTTCAACACCAGCTCTCCAGGCGGAACGTCGAACGCCAGTTGTCGCGACGTCGTCCGGCCCGACGCGAAATAGCTGGTTCCGTCCGATGAGGCACCCTGGATCGCGAGTCCGAGGTCCTTCCCGGTCGCTGCCGATCCCTTGGGCATCCACGCGATCGACAGCCGCGTTCGTCCTTGATCGCCTCGAGTCGTGCCGATCCAATAGTCGATGAGATGATCGGACCGGTCGTTGAGCGACAGTTCGCCAAGTGCGCGCTCCACGTCCGCCGGAATCTCCGCAGCAGTGGCTTCCGCCCGACCCCGCTCCATCTCGCCGACGGTCGGTGCGAAATATCCGCTTCGCGCACGAACCTCGTAACCGTCCTTGTTCATGCGGACTCTGATCCGGTGGAACTTGCCATCTACCGGCGCCGGCGATCGGTATCCGAGAAGGTAATAGGCACTGGAATCGCGCACGATCTGCGGCAATTGAAGCTCCGGGCGATTCGACCCGACAAATGGGCGCCCGCCTGTTTCTTCGGCCAGCGACAACAAAGAATCGGGACGCCGTCCCACTTCGGAAGCCGGGTCCAGGGTATAGATAGCCGTGTTGTTGGTGTTGGCTGTGCGGACGATCTCCATGAAGCGGTTCGACTCGTCATTGCGCCCGTAGAGCGGGAATCCCTGGCTCACGAAAAGGATCGCCTTGCGCCCCTCGCGGAAATTTCCGAGAAACGCCGCGGCCGCGTTGAGGGCAGACGCCGTGACCTCGTTGCGCAACCGGCCTATCGAGCGAAAATCCTGCAGGTGGGCTTGCTCCACGGCGCTTCGAGGGGGCACGTAGACACCGAGGCGTCCTTTCAACGCGTGGACCTGGTCAACCAGGTGCAATCGTTCGCGGGTGAACTTGATTGATTCGACTGTTGTGAGCTGGTCCATGATCCCAACGAGATCGGTCGGACCGAATGCGGTGTGCACGAATTCGGTCAATATCTCCCGGCCGCGCGTCGCCGGAATGAACTGTCCGATGTGATATTCGTCCCAGAAAATCAGAAACAACCGCACATCGTCGCGAGCAGCCTCCATGGCGACCTGGCTCGCCGAGTAGATTTCAAGCGACCGATCGTCAGTGGGCTCGCCGGTGACGCGAACCAGTTCGCATGATTCAATCGTCTGCGGCGCGCCATCCTCGGTCAGCGAGAAATCGTCCCGCGTCAGCTCGGTGGCTGGCTCGCCACGTCGATCGGTGACGGTGACGTCGACGCGTACGATGTTCGTGCCGCCGCGGAAGATCGGCGGCTGCTGTTGCTGCTGCGGAGTTTGCTGAGCCGTCGGCGAGGATCCGAGTGCCGTCAGCGCGACGAGCCCGATTCCCACGGCACAAGCCCGAACTGCGAAACCGGTCAACTGGAGACCTCTTCTGCGATTGTATTAAAGGGAAACGGGAAAAGGGAAAGGAAAGGTCAGCGGTCGGGGTCCAAAATTTTCTAACCTCGAACGTCGCGGCGCCGTCAAGATACCGGGTTTGCAAATGGAGGTTGCGATGGTGAATCGAACGGCGGCAGCGTGTCTCTTCTGCGGCGTTCTGGTCGGCTATTTGCTAGCTGGAGCATCCGTCAGGGCTCAAAACGTGCCGACTACCGGCGCTCCAGTTACCGTCTTTGGCGGCGACGATGTTGTCCTGCAGTTCGGGCGTGACACGCACCCGAACGCCACTTCGATGCGTTGCCGCGTCGTCGCGGTGGAAGGAAGTTGGATCAAGTGCGGCAGCGCAGACGGCTTTGGTGTTGACCGTATTCAGAAATGGATCAACTTCGCCTATGTGATCCAAGTGACAAAGACGGAGAAGTGAAGGTCGCCGAATACGAGCGGCCTGCCATGAGCGAGTCGACGTTGCGAGGATTGCTGGCGACATCGATGACGAAGTGTCGCTCAACAGACGTTGCCACCCGCACCAACATGTCGGCAAAGGCGACCCGCGGTCAGAAGACCGTTTTCAGATACAGACCAATCACCTGAGACGGTGACAAGCCAACGTCTCTGCGATCTTCGGATTCCACTCGCTCGGCCTCCCCGAACTGCGCTCCGCGGATGGTCCGCTGTGACAGGATCAACGCAGCACGGTAAAGCCGCGTGGCAGGACGGCAGACCCCACGCGGAGGTCCCATGTGCTGTCGCCGGCATTGCTTCCGCCACCGCCGTTCTTGAGGGTGACGGTCATAACAATGGTGGTGCTATTCAGGACGTTTACGTTGCTGACGACCGGTACCGGGCCGGAGCCGTTCTCAAAGCCGACCGCGATTCCCTGAGTAAAGTTTGATCCTGAGATCGTCACGTCGTTAGTAATCGTGCCGGCCCATGCGGTGTTGGGCGTGATCGAACTAATCGTCACCGGCCCATTAGTCGACCCGCACGCGCCGAGCGTCTGAACCGTTCGGCTCACGATACCGATCTGCAACAGGACACAAGCGGTGTTATCCGCGTCGCTGGTTTCAACGATCTTGTTCTTAGGATCGAACGCGATGGACAACTCGTACAGCCCATCCTGAAGCAGTGAGAGGTCGATCGACTGGCCGGCGAGTTGGTAACCATATCGGTCGCCGTAACCGACAGACATGCCCTGCACGTCCGGATTGCAAGTTGTGTAGACCGGCTTCTTCGGTGCGCCGGGCAGGCGCGAATCCACTTTGGTCGTATCCTCGATGCAGAAGCTCGTCTTGAAGCTCTCGCGGGGCGTTGCGCCGTTGGATCCGGCAGGCCGCAAGGCATAAACGGCGTATCCCTCCAGATGAATGTGGTTATGAGCAGGATGATAGACAAAGGTCCCGATATTCGCTTCCCGGTAACCGCCGGACGTGTTGTAAATACGCTGCCACGCGTCGTACTCCCATTCGTCGGTAGTTGGATTCAACCTTGGGTCGCGGGCGATCAACTCGAAGGGTCCGGTGCCGCTGTTCCAGCTTGTGGCGCTGAAGCGCAGTTCCGGATTTCCGCTGGAGCTGACGACGACGCTCAACTCAGAGGCCGGCAGTGCCCTCAAATTAGGTAGCCTGTCCTGACCTGCAGCGTAGCTGGCGATGGTCAGATAAAGAACCATACCGCCGACGACCGTTATGCGGGTGCGCACGCTTGTACCGTTCATGGTGAATCGCTCCGGGAGCTGTCAGATCTCGGTGGCCACTCTTTGAGACTGCGCCTGCGTCCACGACGCTGGAGCATCGCAGATTGTCACGACGACGAAAAAAAGGGCCGCCACGGGCCCGATTCCCGTGGCCGGCCGCAAAGATGATTGTTAGCCCTTGCCGCAGGCTGGCAGTTCTGGGTGGTCTTTGCAGTTGCAATCTTTCTTCTTGTTTGGCGGATCGGGGCCGATGAATCGGTCTTCTTCGTGTCCAGACGTGGGAGACCCGTTTGCGTCCAGGTGCCCGTTGTTCGAGAAGATAAGTATCGGTGGGTTGCTCGTGTCGACCCCAACATCGACGCCCGTGTACGGATTGCTGGCTGACCCGGTGGCGTGGCAGATGACTCCCTTCGTGCCGTCGTCATTTGCGGCGGTGCTGCCGCCAGACGCGCCACTTGGGGACGTCGGGCTGGCAGGTTCGCCACTGCATGCCACCATGAGGATACAGGCGGCAATACTCAGGGTCCCGGCGACCACCAGTCGATGGGCGGTCCCGACTCTCGTTGGCGTACTCATCTCCGCTCCTCCTTGAGATTGGATTGTCGAATTGCGCGCAACCTGCAACTCGGCGGCCAAAGCTGCGCTTGATACTTCGACAATGTGAGGATTCATAACGACTGTTAATGAAAGGACATGCTCCTCGTAAGCACGCCGGGGAGAAGGAATGCCAGTACGATCGACTGATCGTTGTTCCGCACGGAGGCCGACTTTGAACGTCGCAAAGGCCGACTTTAGCTCCGGTCAGTCTCAACGCTCGGGCGGACGATCGATCTGCGTGGTGCGGCCGTTCTGGATCCGTTTGATCTGTTCCTCGACGGTGCCAACAGCGCGGTCGTCGTGTGCACGCCGAAGTCGATCCCGAAGAGCCGTATTTCAGCGGCCTTGAGTTTGGGACGTCCAGCCTCGCGTTCGAGTCGGCGGGGTCAGACTTTTTCATCCTTCCTTCACGACTGCCCGTCCGCCCGCCTGCTACCGTTCAAAGATGGCGGCTATCACGCGCCGAATCGTTTTATTGATGGTCCTCGCAGCGGCGTCGGCTTCGGTCTCCGCAGAAAGAGAGCGACCGAACACATTCTCGATGCCCGGTTCGGTTCTCCTTTTCGGCAGTTATGACGATCTGCGCGTTGTTGAACCCGACCGCGAAATCCGGCTGAAAGCGCCTGCGGATGCCTGCGGCAAATACAACGGCGGTTATTTTGCGCCCCCAACCATTTCGCCCAGCGGCGATATCATCGCGTGGGGATTCTGCACGCGCTGGGATCAGACACGGCGTCAAAATCGGGCGAGGTTCGCTTTGGGCCTCTATTCAGTCGCAAACGAGACGTGGCAGATCTACGGAGATTTCGATCGCATCGAAACCGCCACGTTTTCTCCTACCGGCTCCAAGATCGCCTTCCTGGCCTATCACGACCACAAGGCAAGGCTCTTTATCTTTGACGTAACGACGAGAACGTGGGCCGATGCGCCCTACCCGAGAGCGGGCATCGGGACCAAAGCGAGCATGGCGTGGTCACCGGATGAAACGCGTTTGGCGGTGGAGATTCTACGGGGAGGACTTATCTACAGTCCTCAGATGTCGGACGCTGACGCGAACCGAAATCCGGTCATCGGCGTGCTCACGCTCACAACCGGAGAACTGCAAATCTTTGGCGAAGGGTTCCAACCCTCTTGGTCGCCGAATGGAGAATGGATCGCCTACTACTCGCCTGATGGGTCCACGCTCCTGATGATGCACGCGAATGGCTCCGGCCTGAAGCCCGTAAGCCGGTTGAGGCAAGACTTCTTCTCGTATGGCAGCTTCGCGGGGGCTCCAGTCTGGTCTCCCGACAGCAAACAGCTAGTGGTGACCGTCTTCCGCCACGAAACACGGCTTGACATCGTGCTGATCGACCTTGCCAGCGGCCGCGCGATCACGAAGCTCAAGAAAGTGGGTGTAACCCCCTACGGTTGGGTAGCGCAACCCGTCCGGTGATGACGGCCGTAGCATGGCGTTCGTTGGCAGCAGCGGTGCTTTGCGCAAGGCCGATGTTGCTTACGTCGCAGTTCGTGTCCTACCGCACAACCTCGCGCACCGGCGCACCAACGTGTCGCGAAAATTGCTCACTGCGTCGATCTGATCGCGCAAGGCTTGCGCGAGCTTGAGGAGGCCCCACAGAAGTTGAACGTGGCACTCACGAACGGACAGGGCACAAAAACGGGCACACCTCAGGCAAACACTCCCGCCAACGAAACGCAGTCCGCCTAAATTTCCTAAGAATTCTTGGTGCCGGAGGTGGGAATCGAACCCACACTCCCCGAAGGGAACGGGATTTTGAGTCCCGCGCGTCTGCCAGTTTCACCACTCCGGCACAGGGATGGTAACGATCAGTATATCAACACGTTTTGCCCGTTTCCGCCTGAACCGTCGCCGTGGAATCAGGCCGACACGACCCCGGCGATCTCTTTTGCTTCGCTCGGGTGTGGCACGTTGCGGCAATCTTGCGGCGAGCGCCTGTCGGGTGCACGATTAACGTCCGGTGAGGACGAAGACCCTGTAGTCTTCGTCGCTTTCAGATGCATTGAACTCACGCAAAGGCGTCGTCGCGTTCCGGAACTGCTCTGCCTCGGCGGCGGTCCACGAGAACACTTTCCCGTACATGTATTTCTGCTCGCCGTCGCCGCCATCGAGATTAATGGGCGCAAGCACGATGAGCACGGGGTTAGTTGACCTGGCTCTGAGGTCGCGCGCGGCCTGCAACAATTCGCCGAGCGTGAGGTGCGATTTTGACGCGCTCGTCCAGGACACTGTTGTCCCGAACCGCCCCTCTCGCGGAAAATAAATCTGGTTGCCCGCGTAGTACGGCAGCGACTCGGCCGTAAAGTCGGGCTCCGGTACGATCACCGCGCTCTGGAATTCCGGCGACTGGCGCAAGAATTCGCCAAACGCCTTGCTGGCGCTCCTCGTCCCGGTGATGTCGGCCCACACCAAACGGGGTGTTCGACCCAGTTGAGTCAGTACGAGGACCAGCACGGCGCCGTAAAGACCGCCTCGGAACACCCAACCCCTGCTGCCGGACGACGTTCGGGTCGGCATTGAATCGACGTAAACCCAGTAAAGAAACACAAGCAATACGAGATAGAGCCCCTGATGCCGGTACCAGCCTGGATACACGACTGCGAAGAACACGCCAAAAATCAGCTGCGCCGTCAACGCCGTCAGCAGCAGATTTGGACGTCTGACCAGGCCGAGAATTGCGCCGTACAACAGCAGCACGGCAAGCTTCGGACGCAGCCACGAGGGGACGAGCTCGGAGAACGTCAGATCCGGTCTGAGCACGGCCCCTCGAAGCGCAGGCACGAGTTCGGCGATGGTTTCCGATCCGCGTGCCGGCGTCAGGATCGTGTTCCCGCTCGGCATGGCAAAAACGAGGCAGAGCAGAACGCCGGCACCCACGACCCCCAGTGGCAGGTAGCGCGCGAATCCAACCGGGACAGCGCCCTTGCGCTGATCGGCCACGATGTCCCAGGCCCACGCGGCGGCAACGAGGCACGTGAGCATCGCGGAGTGCACGTTGGTATTAGCCAGCGAGGCGAGGACGAACCCCAGGCGAAGCGGATGCGTCGTCCGCGTTCGGTACAGGATGGCGGCGAGAAAAAACAGCAACATGCTGATCCCGTAGTTCCGCGCCATCACGGAATACTCGAACAGGGGGAGCGCGCTGAAGATAAAGACGCACCGCAGCCATAAGGGGAACGGTGCGAACCACATGAACACCGCCACCGCAGCGAAGCCGATCAAGACGCTCGTGATCGGCAGCACCAGCGGCGTATCTACGATGGACGTACCGAGATAGAGGAGCACGTACCAGAGGACCGGATGTCCGTCGTCCCTAATGCGCTCGTGTAGATCCAGCGGCGATGTCGCGGCTCGAGCGAGAGTGAACGCGCGCACCTCGTCACGCCAGTACTCGTGCCTGGTCGTGGTAAATACGACCAGAGCCAGCCAGATGGCGAGGACGACGAAGGTGATGATTGCAGAGCGTGAGGACGGAACTTCCGTGGTCGGGCTCAGTTGTTCGTTCCCCTCGTCGGAGGTGACGCTCGTCTTTTTCATTCCCCAGGAACCGCGCGCCGAACCATTCTATCGTCAGGTGTTCGCCACCCGATTACCGCTCGGCTGCGACACGTCGGCAAGTTTCCCGAACTCGTTCAACGGTATAGCAGGCATGTCGACGGGCCAGAAAGACTAGGAAGACTCCGTACAGGAGGGAAAAGATCAGTATACGGCCGAAACGCGGCGGTCTTTGTTGGCGCGGTCAATGAGGACTCGATCTCTGCCTTCAAATCAACCACGGGTCCGTTGAACAGCACCGCAATCGGCACGCGCTCGTTCCAGGTGACGCCGCGCGGATACACGGCGATGAGGTCCCACAGGATTCCCGAGCGCTCGCAGCACTCTTCTTGCGGCTGCGGCGCGCGTCGATCGGCCGCGAGTTTCTTCGCCACAACGTGATCGGGATCCCAATACTGCCGCGCTCGACCGTCGGCAATGAGGTTCATCGCGAACGTCGACGGCGGAGACCAGTCGGTCGACAGGATCGGCTCCCACACCACGAAGACGCGCGCGGGGACGTCGGGATACTTCTTGAGAATCGAGGCAACTGCGGAAGACCCCCGCAGACAGGTGGTTCACGTCGGCGCCAAGAGGAGGACCAGTCGAACGGAGTCTTGCGCCGTGTTGAAGTCGGCGCGCAGCGTTTCGAGTGACCCGGCATCGAGGTGAACAAGGGCAGGCTGCCCCTTCGGGGCGACGTGTGTGCCGAATTGCCGCTGGCCGAACAGCGCCACCGCGACGACGACGACGAGAAGGGCGATCCACCATCGCGTGAGCATCTTCACGGCAACCACGCGGCGATCATGGCCGCGATAACCTGCGGAAACAGCGCGACGAGCACGACGATGGTCGCCGAGATCGTCAGGATGGCCACCGATCCGCGTTTACGTGTCGAGCACTGACGCTGCGCGCGGTTCAGTTGGAACAGGCCAACCGCCAGCAAGACGCCCGACGCGAACAGGAACCACACGCGGTGCTCCGCAACTACGGCGGCGAGGCTGGCGGTTGCCGCCGCAGCTGCGATGCCGACCGGCAGACAGCAGGCAAGCGTCGCAAGCGCTGTGGCGGCGGCCGCGACGGGCGCGATCTTTTCGCCGTGGTTCACAGAACACATTGTAATTGCTGATTGCTGATTGCTGATTGAACGGCAGAAGAATGTCTGGCACGCGTTCTTACATCAGCATTCACCAATCAACAATCAACAATTTCAGGGTATCGTGAGAGCCGGTGTTTGTTGCGCTCGGCCATCGTGACTTCCGGCTTCTCTGGGCCGGTCTTTTCCTCTCCTTCATCGGCACCTTCATGCAGGCGGCGGCCATTCTATGGCACGTGTCGCTGCTCGTGCCCGAAGACCAGCGCGCGCTGGCGCTCGGACTCGTTGGACTGGTGCGCCTCGGTCCGGTGCTGACATTCTCGATGATCAGCGGCGTCGCCGCCGATGCACTGAATCGGCGCCGCCTGATGCTGGTCACGCAATCGCTGATGGCGATCCTCGCGGGGCTGCTTGCGATCACCACGCTCCATGGGCTCAACAGCGTCTGGCCAATCTATCTGTTGGCCGGCATCGCCTCGGCCGCCGGTTCATTCGATCTGCCCGCGCGCCAGGCGCTCGTGCCGACGCTGGTGCCGCGCGAGCATTTGCCGAACGCCATCAGCTTGAACACCATCGCCACGCAGACCGCGTCGGTTGTCGGTCCAGCGTTCGGCGGCCTCATGATCGCGCATGTCGATGTCGGCTGGGTGTATGCGGTCAATTCAGTTTCGTTCCTGTTCGTGATCGGCGCGCTGCTGCTCATGCGGAAGGGGCAGGGGACGTCGCATATCAATGGCACGGCGGAATCAAATCGCGGCAATTTTACTGTTGCGGCAGCGCTCGACGGCCTCCGGTTCGTGTTTCGGCAGCCGTTGATTCGCTCAACGATGCTGTTGGACTTCTTCGCGACGTTTTTCTCGTCGGCAACCGCACTCTTGCCGATATTTGCCCAGGATGTGCTCGGCGTCGGGGCGCGCGGCTATGGCTGGTTATTCGCGGCGCCCGCGATCGGCGCCGTCCTCACCAGCGCCGTGATGGTTCGTGCCGTGGATGCGATCACGCATCGCGGCCGCGTTCTCATCTGGTCGGTGTTCGCTTACGGTGTCGCCACGGTGGTGTTTGGATTGTCGAAGAGTTTCTGGTTGACGTTCGGGTGCCTCGCGGTCACGGGAGCCGCCGACACCGTCAGCATGATCTTCCGCAATCTTATTCGTCAGCTCGAGACGCCCGATTACATGCGTGGCCGCATGATCGGCGTGAACATGGTCTTCTTCATGGGCGGCCCTCAGCTCGGTGAGCTGGAAGCCGGGCTCGTCGCCAACTGGCTCGGCCCGGTCGTCTCCGTCGTCAGTGGAGGAGTCGGGTGTCTGCTGACCACAGGCTGGACGGCCGCCCGGACGCCCGAGCTCCGCCACTACAAGGGTGACCCGCCGGCTGCCTTCGAAACGGCGAAGACCCAGGACATGAAGACGGCGGCGTTGCAGGATGTGCAGCCGCCGGCGACACCGCAGCCCTAAGAGGGCGGCAGGTCGCTGCTCCAGCTCGTGTACTCGATCTTCCAGGACCCGTTCATGTTGCGGAAGATGAA
>Ga0207701_10001088_pt1 | contig 28676 bp, 21 predicted proteins | sample KBSSwiSSwithPhiX_FD_184294 | JGI IMG/M metagenome (GOLD analysis project Ga0207701, IMG submission 184294) | Switchgrass rhizosphere bulk soil microbial communities from Kellogg Biological Station, Michigan, USA, with PhiX - S5 (SPAdes) (version 2) | ecosystem: Environmental > Terrestrial >... | reverse complement strand
CTTCACGGTCCTGGTCGTCGCCACGATTGCCTTTCTGCTCGTGGCCGGCGATGCCACGCCGTTGCTCGCCGTACTGGCGGCGCAAACGATCTATACGTGGCCTCAGTTCCGGCGCATCGAGCGCGTTCTGCACGGCGCCGAGGCGGTCACCCGCGACCTCGACACGCTCGCGCGGCTGCTCTCGCGCATCGAGGCGGAGTCCTTCTCGGCGGCGCAGCTGCGGGAATTGCAGCAGCGACTCCCGAATGCGTCCCGATCCATTCGCAGTCTGCACTGGCTCGTCGAGATTCACGAGTGGCAGCACAACAACGTTTTCATGGTTATCTCGCTGCCACTCCTTCTGGGGACGCACCTTGCCTGGGCGATCGAATTGTGGCGTGCTCGCCACGGCGCACACATCCGGCAGTGGCTTGCCGCCGTCGGCGAGTTCGAGGCGCTGGCGTCGCTTTCCGCCTATCGATTCGAGCACCCGGACGATCCCTTTCCGGAGATCGCCTCAACTGGCGACCGCTCGGCGTACTTCGAGGGCGTCGCACTCGGCCATCCGCTGCTGCCGGCGGCGCGCATGGTGCGAAACGATGTGACGCTTGACGGCAACACGCGGCTGCTTGTCGTCAGCGGCTCGAACATGTCCGGCAAGAGCACGCTGTTGCGAACGATCGGGACCAACGCCGTGCTGGCGTTTGCCGGCGCTCCCGTTCGCGCACAGTCGCTTCGCCTGTCGCCGCTGGCAATCGGTGCCACGCTCAGGATCCAGGATTCGTTGCAGGAAGGCCGATCGCGCTTCTACGCGGAAATCACGCGGATTCGCGAGCTCGCCGACATCGCCCGCGGACCGCGGCCGCTGTTGTTCCTGCTGGACGAGCTGTTTCACGGCACCAACTCGCACGACAGGCTGGTGGGCGCGTCCGGCGTGCTGCGCAGCCTGATCGATCGTGGCGCCATCGGCCTGATCACGACGCATGATCTGGCGCTGACGGCAATCGCCGACAACGTCGGCGCGCACGCGGCGAACGTGCACTTCGAAGAATGGTTCGACGATGGCGAGATGCGTTTCGATTACCGGCTCAAGGCCGGTCGCGTCGAACGTAGCAATGCACTGGCGCTGATGCGCGCCGTGGGCCTGGAGGTGGACACCGATGGATGATGGAACGACCGATCGCGCGGTCACCTACGGCGGCTATCTTCGCGTCGACGATCTGCTTGCGCTCCAGCAGCCACGCTCGACCGGCCCTGAACACGACGAGCTCCTGTTCATCGTCATCCACCAGGTCTACGAGTTGTGGTTCAAGGAACTGCTGCATGAGCTCGACCGCGTGCGGCAGCTGCTTACTGACGACGATACGCACCGCGCGCAGCACACGCTGAAACGCATCCTCACCATCCTGAAGGTCCTTGTCGCGCAGCTCGACATCCTCGAGACGATGACACCGCTCGAGTTCATGTCGTTCCGGGCGCGGCTCGAAGCGGCAAGCGGATTCCAGTCGGATCAGTTCCGCCAGATCGAGTTCGTCCTCGGCGCCAAGAGCGACAAGGCGATCCGCAGGTTTCCCGAGGGCTCGCGCGCGCACGCGGCACTGACACGCCGGTATGCGGAGCCGACACTCTGGGATGCCTTTCTCAATTACCTCGCCCGTGAGGGCTACGCGATTCCCGCTTCCCACCTGGCGCGCGACGTGACGACCCGCGCTGAACCGTCCGCGGCGATCCAGGCCGTGATCATAGAGCTGTACCGGCGCGACACGAAGAACGCCGAATTGTGCGAGCGGCTCGTCGACCTGGATGAAGGGATGCAGGAGTGGCGCTACCGTCACGTCAAGATGGTCGAACGGACGATCGGCACGAAATCAGGGACGGGGGGCTCGACAGGCGCGGAGTACCTGCGGAACACGGTCGGCGCGAATCTGTTTCCGGACCTGTGGGAGATTCGAGCGCGGCTCTAGGTCACCGCGGGGCAGGAGGCATCGGAATCTGCGCGTCGGTCTGCACGCCAAAGCGGCGGAAGTTTGTATAGACCGCAACGCCGTCCGGATTCTCCGTCCGCATCTCGACAGGCACCGTCACCTGCAGTCGATCATCGAGCCTGAACTTTGTCACCATCTTTGCCGCCGACCGTCCGCGGCCCACTTCCAACTCGGTCTGATGAATCCTGCCGGTGCCCGCCTCGATCCAGGCGGTCCCGCGCGTCGGTACGTCGAAGTCACCAAACGAACCGGTGCGCAGCAGCGTCGGTCGTCCTATTTCCACGAAGGTCACCGCTTTGACCTCGCGCGGCCAGTCCGAACCGGCGTCGTTGACGGTGAGCTGGAACCGCCACTGGAAGTCGGACTGCAGGAAACTGAGGACGAACATCGGGTTGAAGACCGACGGCACATAGGCGTCGCCGCTCGACATGATCTGCCTGGCCTGCTCGCGCAAGGCGTCGGAGGGTTTCAAGAACAGGTCAACCAGCCGCCGCTCATGCCCCTCGATCACCTTGCCGTTGAGGTGCGAAACATCCCGGTAAGGAATCAGGTCGTTCCGCGTGCCCGGATAACGCACCAGCAGCAAATCCGCAGTCACCCGGCGATCGGGCTTGCTCAAGGTGAACTCTTCCTGCCCCACGACGTTCGCGAGACCGTTCACGACGCCAGCCACATACGCGGCAGTGAGCTGTTGAAACCCGGCCGAAATGGGAACGCCGCGCGTTCGCGGCACCGCCTTCGACACTACCGATGGGTCGCGGACGATCGCAATCGGCCGGGTCAGTACCTTCACGGTGGCGCCGTCACGCCGTACGGTGACTCGCGCCACATAGCGACCCGGGGTCATGGTCACCGGCACGAACCCGGTGGCGACACGTGACGATGGCGTCTCGCCCGGACGAAGCATCAACGCCTGGCTGGCCAGAGCCGGAGTGGCATCCCCTTCCGCAATCTCGAGCGTGACCGAAACCTCCCCGGCGCTCCCGGATGGAAGGTACACCTCGAGATAGCCGGCGAGCTCGCTGGTCGTAATCTGTGGCTCGACGCGGGCTATCAAGCTCTCTCCTTCGACAGGGAGGTTGCCGACTATCAAATCACTCGTCTGGATCTCCGCCGACGTGACCGCTGGAAGCTCGACGCGGCGAACGAGCGTCCCTCTCCGACCGCTGCCGTCCACGACGCCGAACCGAAGCTGATAGCTCCCTGGCTCAATCGCCAGAGACGTGTCGTACTGCAGCACCTGATTCGGCCCACTCGCTGTAGGCGCGAGCTGTCGACGCGACCCAGCAGACGTGATCACACGGCCCTTGTCGTCGCTCAGCACGTATCCCAACGCGAACTCGCCTCCGGAGTCGCCGGGTTGGCCAATGTCCGCTGCGACGCGCAGGCGGTACTTGGTCGGGTCGGCATCGCGCTGCGCGAACGTCGAGACGCGCAAGGGAAGCCCAGGCATCGTGAACGGTGTCGAGAGCGCCTCGTTCAGCAGTTCATCGAGTGGCCGGCGCCCGGACGGTTTCACCGAGAGGGCGTTTCGATTCGAACGCACGGTCACATTGCGACGCCGGACATCCACTTCGACACGCTGGCTGTCGGGATCGCCCGGCTGACGCTCCACAGCCACGAGGTACCAGGCCGACAGCTCGGACTCGAGACGGTCGAAGATGCCTTTGCCGGCGGCGACGCCACGGAACAACGTCCCGCTGGTGCGATCCGCGATGATTTCGAGGCCGGCAAGCTCGAACGAGCGATCGAGCAGGGCCGACCCTCCCTGACTGGCAGACGATGGGTTCTGACCGGGCAGGTTCAGCAGGTCCTGATTGCGTTCCGGCTCGACCGCGATGACGTTGATCGTGGTCCGCGCCAGCGCGGCCAGCCTCGCCGCCTCGTTGAGCAGTGCCGGATCCTCGTTCACCAATCCGGCCGAGAACACAATCATGGTCTTCGGGCCGTCGAGCAGCGCGAGATCGCGCAGCATTCTTTCGAGCGCGCGCAGCGAGATGGCCGCGTCAGTGCGGGCGTTCGTCGCGATGTTCTCCGATTCGGTGTAAATGTCGCGCCGGCACTGCTGAAACGTTCTGGCGTTCTCTGGCAGCAGCAACTCGTCGATCGTCATGCCGCGGCAGCCGCGCTCCAGGACACGCCACACCGTCGGCGGCGTCTGCTCACGCGGCGGCCTCCGATCGCTGGGGTCGACGAGCCTCGCCTGCGGACCTTCAGCACCGGTGATGGTGAAGGCTTCCGACAAGCCGATGTTGAAGTTGCCGCTGAAAACCCTGGCGGGCTGACCGATGATGCTGTCCAGCACCTGGCGAACGCGTGCCTTGTCGGTGGTGAAGTCCACTCGCGGACCCGGTTCGGGAAACGCGACGAACGCCGCGTAGTCGTCCGGAGTCAACCGGCCGATGAACGCTGACGCGGTTCGCTGCAGTGGGGCGATCGACCCGGGGGTGATCAGCGTCTGGTCCACCGCAACGATAATCCGGCGCGCATTCCGCGGCGTCAGGTTCGTGCTGACCAGCGCATCCGCCGGGCGGACCGATGCCGCCGGCTTCCCCCGCTCGATCGTGAGCAACTCGGCCGAAACGATCGGACGCGTCTTGCCATCGACCTTGACGACGAAGTCGCCTGGCTTCAGGTCTTCGACGGGCCGACCCTTCGAATCAACGGCCGCGACATCTACGGTGATGAGATCGACGCGTCCGCGAAACACTTCGGACGGTCGCTGCGGGTCCTGCGCCGCGTGACCGACGCGCACCAGCGCGGTGAGCAGCACGCCGACAAAGAGCGGTCGCATGATCGTGACTGCCGTAGTGTCCGCCTTCAGGCGGACCAGATTGCTTCAGGCGAACAATTATTTTGCCGGTGACGGCGGCTGCACTATCGAGTCGGTGGCCACCTCAAAACGTCGGAAATTGCTGTAAACAGCGTGGCCGTCCGGGTTTTCCGTCTTCATCTCCACGGGCACCATCACCTGCAGGCGCTCGTCCAGCTTGAATGTGGTCACCATCGTCGGCATCGACTTGCCACGGCCCACTTGAAGCTCGGTCTGCAGAATCCGGCCGGTGCCCTCTTCGATCCACGCCGTGCCGCGCGTGGGCGCATCAAAGTCGCCAAACGCGCCGGTACGCAGCAGCGTCGGCCGACCGATCTCCACGAACGACACCGCCTTCACTTCACGCGGCCAGTCGGCGCCGGCGTCGTTGACGGTCAGCTCGAAGCGGGACTGGAAATCCGACTGCAGGAATCCGACTACGAAGATCGGATTGAAGACTGATGGCACGTAGGCATCGGCGCTGAGCATGATGCGGCGGGCCCGCTCACGCCGCCCTTCCGTCGGCTTCACGAAGAGATCGAGCAGACGTTCGTCGCGGCCGGCGATCGCCGTGCCGTTCAATTGAGCGGCGTCCCGATACGAGATCAGATCGCGCACGGAGCCTGGATAGCGGACCAGCAGCAGATCCGACGTCACGCGTCGATTTGGCTTGCTCAGCTCGAAATCTTCCTGCGCAACGACATTCGCAAGACCGTTGACCACTCCGGCGATGTACGCGCCCGTGCGGTACTGCAGCTCCGGCGTGATCGGCACACCTTTCGGCCGCGTCGTCGCTCGCGTCACCACCGTGGGATCGCGAACGATCGTGATCGGCCGCGAGAGTGTCTTCAACGCCACGCCGTTGCGGCTGACGACGGCACGCGCGAGGTAGCGGCCCGGGCTCATCGCGATTCCAACAAAGCCCGTCGCCACCCGCGATGCGGCTGTCTCGCCGGGCCGTATCGTCATTGCGCTGGCGGCAAGCGCGGGCGATGACTCGCCCTCCGCGATTTCGAGCGAGACAGAGACGTCACGTGCGTCCTCAGGCAGATACAGCTCGAGATATCCCGCCAGTTCGCTGGTCGTGACCTGGGGCTCGACACGCGGTGTCAGCGTCTCTCCTTCGGCAGGCAGGTTGCCGACGATCAAGTCGCTGGTCGGGACGTCAACCTTCTCGAACTTCGGCAACTCGAGACGATGAACAACGGTGCCGCTGTGGCCGTCCTTGTCCACGACGCCGAATCGCAGCAGGTAACTGCCGGGGCCGACGCTGAAGACCGTGTCGTACTGAAGGCTCTGATTCGGACCCGTCGCAGCCGGCGACAGGTTTCGCCGCGAGCCGGCCGTCGTGAGGACCTTGCCCTTCTCGTCCGCCAGCACGTAGCCGAGCCCGAACTCGCCCGCCGGTTCACCCGGCGCCCCGACCTGCGCGGCCAGCCGCACGCGGTACTTGCCGGGGTCCGTGTCACGCTGGGCGAACGTTGACACCCTGAGCGGGACACCAGGCATCGCAAACGGCGACGACAGAATGTCGCTGAGTAGTACATCGACCGGACGTTTGGTGTTGACGGTGGTGGCGACAACCGTCTTGTTCGACCGCACGGTCACACCCTTGCGCTTGACCTCGACCTCGAGCTTCTGCCGCTCCGGATCACCAGGTTGGCGATCGACCGCCACGAGGTACCAGGCCGAGAGCTCGGACTCAATTCGGTTGAAGATGCCGTTGCCCGCAGCGATTCCCTTGTAAAGCGAACCGCCGGTTCGGTCGGCAATGATCTCGAGACCCTGCATCTCCAGTGATCGGTCCGACAGGCTGATGATCGCGCGGCCACTGCCACCGAGGTTGCCCAGCATGCGTTGCTGATCCTGGTCCACTGCGATGACGTTGATGCTGGTACGAGCCGCAGCCGCCAGTTGCGCCATCTCGTCCAGCAACAACGGGTTGTCGTTGATGAGGCCAGCCGAGAACAACACCATCGACTTCGGCCCCTCGAGGGGGACGAGATCGCGAAGCAGCCGCTCCAGGGCTTTCAGCGAGATGGTCGCCTCGATGCGCGCCTGCCCCGACACTGTCCGCGCTTCGCTGGCGGCATCGCGGCGGCACTGCAGCAGATCAACGTCTGAGATGTCCTCAACGAATTGCTGGCGACAGCCGCGCTCGAGCACCCGTCTCATCGTCGGCCCACTCAAGATCTTTTCGCGGGTGATCGGCTGAGGCGGGTCGCTCTTGTCCTCGATCTCGTGCTCGGCGATATCGATCGCGTCGGTAACGGACATCTCGAAGTCGCCCGAGAAAATCCTCGACGGCTGCCCGACGATCTGCTCCATCGTCTTCTGCACCCGCGCCTTATCGGTGGTGAAGTCGATGCGCGGGCCCGGTTCAGGAAACGCGACGAACGCCGCGTAATCGTCTGGAGCAAGCCGCCCGATGAACTCCCGCGCCGTCTTCTGAAGCGGAGCGAGGCTTCCAGGCGTGATGAGTGTCTGGTCGACCGCAACGATGATGCGGCGCGCATTCTGCGGCGAGGCGTTCGTCGTAATGAGCGCGTCAACCGGACGAACCGGCGCCGCGGGCTTGCCGCGTTCGACCTTGATCAACTCCGCTGACACGATGGACCGCGGTTTGCCGTCGACCTTGACGAGGAAATCCCCCGGCTTCAGGTCTTCGACGGGCTTCCCTTTCGAGTCGACGGCGGAGACATCCACGGTGATCAGATCGACGCCGCCACGGAACCGCTGCGGCGAATCCTGGGCCGCGGCAACCGCCAGCGCCGAGATCACGGCGGCGACGACCATCAGGTGTCTCATGCTGGGATCAGTCTAGGATGTTAGGTTCAAGGGGTTCAATGGGTTCAAGAGGTTCATGGGTCTGGTTCTGCATTGCGGCGTTGGTGTGGACAACTGCGTGCGCGCAGAAGAAAACACCGCCCGTGGCGGCGGCAACTCCGCCGCCGGCAGCGGCGCCCGCCACAACAGCAACGACAACGGCGGCGGCCGCCTCGTCCGACCAGTTACCTGACGGGGCTGGCCGGCAGATCCTGATGAGCGCGTGCACCGCCTGCCACGGTCTCCGGGAGGTCACGAAGTTCCGGGGCTTCTACGTGCGCCAGCAGTGGAAGGACGTCGTCCTGACGATGGTGGATTACGGCGCGCCAGTGGGTGACAAGGACGTCGAGGTGCTGACGGACTACCTGACGGAGAACCTCGGGAAGAAGTAGTCAGTTAGACAGTCGGCGGTTGTCAGTTGCGGAGAACCGCCGTGATGTTCCGCTTTGGCGACGCGCCCACCTTGATCTTCGTGATCTCTTTTCGCCCGGCGACGTCGAGGACAACCACCGAATTCGTGTTCTCGGTCGAGATATAGACCTGCTTACTGTCTGGCGTGAATGTCACCCAGTCCGGCCTTCCGCCGAGATCGGCGGCGCCCATGAGCTTCAGATCCGGCAACGAATAGACGTAGACGCGGGCGTTCGGTCGACTCGTCACCCACAGCGTCCTGCCGTCAGGCGCGACACCGATACCGTGCGACGGTGACGCGTTGAACGGCCCTTTGTCCACCTTGTCTGCAGGAATGTCGTTCGGCAACTCGATGCGCGCGACTTCCTTGCGCTGTGCGAAGTCCACCACTGCGAAGCCGTGGAAATCGGAGAGCTGCACGAAGATTCGCTTGGTGGAACCATCGACGTTTGTTTCGAACGCCATCGGCCGCACGCCCTCGTCGAATAACGTCCAGAGCGGCTCGTCTGTCTTCTGGTCGATCACGGTCATGAGCTTGCCGGCAATCGAGCCGGCCACGACGTGACGGCCGTCCGGCGTGACGTACACGTTGTGAATGCCGCCCTTCGTCGCGATGCTCTTCACTTTCTCCATCGACGACGTGTCGATCACGTCGACCGCCCCCGGCGCGGTCACGATCGCGACGTACACGCGGCGGCCGTCCTTGCTGACCGAGATGTTATTCGGCCGGCCGCTCAGCGGAATCTTCTTCACCGTCTGCAGCGTCTTCGCGTCGACGACGTGGAGGGTCTGCTCGCCTTCGCTGCTGATATAGATGCGGCTGCCGTCCGGCGCAGCAGCGGCGCCGTGGTTGATCGGAACCCCCTTGATCTCTCCAACGATCTTCTGCGTCGCCGGATCGATCAGATGAATGTTGTCGCCCTGCGAGTTTGTTTGGACGATCCGTACTTGGGCAGACGCGGTGGCGGCGAGCAGACTCGCAACCGCGAGGACAACAGCAACGCGCATGTCAGCGACCTTTCTTGCCCATCACGGCGTCGAGGCTCCAGATGCCCGACCCGCGCGTCGCGATGTAGAGAAACGCGAAACAGAACAGCGCAGCGTCAATCCCCTTGTTCATTTGCGGCACGAGCAGACCCATTGCGCCACCAGGCCCCATCGGCGGCTGACCGAGCTGCATCACGTGCACGTAGAAGTAGGCAACGGCCATTTCGCCGCTCGCGACAAACGCCGTGACGCGGGTAAAGAGGCCGAGCAAGATCATCAGCCCGCACACTGTCTCCACCACGCCTGCCGGGCCCTGCGGCCACGATGTCAGCGGGATCTGTGTGCCGCCAAACCACCCAGCCGTCTTCTGCAGCCCGTACAACAGAAACACGTATCCGAACACGATGCGGAACAACGCGTAGGTCACGGGCGCGTAGCGTTCTGGAATCATGGCGCGAATTCTACTCACAAACGGGGTCCGCCTGAAGGCAAACAGGGTCCGCCTGAAGGCGGACACTACAGATGCGGCGGGGTGGCTGTCTTTCGCGGCGGGTGAAAGAACGGCGTCGCGACCACGGTGGCGCCAACAAAGTGACGGATGCCTTCGATGGTGATCTCAATCCGCACCGCCGTACCGGTCTTGTAATGCGGCGCATCAATGGTCGCCAGCGCGATCAGACGCTTCAGCGTCGGCGACCAGGCGGTCGTGGTCGCACGCCCCACCTGGCGGCCGCCGCTCATCACGGGGACTGCCAACCGCGAGGCGGCCGATGGCGCGACTGGGGGAAGCCCGTAGCGCTCATACAGGGTTTCCACCTCGGACCAGTGCACGTCGAGTCCAACGATCTGCCGGCGTGGCCCGCGCGCCCGCTCATCCAGCAGCGGCGCCTTGCCGATGAACGCCGCCTTCTGCGGGTCGACCAGACGCCCCAGCCCCATTTCGTACGGCGTGTACTTCTGTGCCTCGGTCAACGCCTTTCTACTGCCGACGTAATCGACGTCCGCAAGCACGAGACCGGCTTCGACACGCGCCACGTCGAGTGCCAGCATGCCGACAGGTTTGATGTCCATCGCCTGCCCGGCCGCCATGATGGCGTCCCATACGTGGATAGCAGCTCCCGAGTCCACCCACACTTCGTAGCCGAGATCGCCGGTGTATCCGGTGCGCGAGATCTCGACGGGAACGCCGTGGATGGCAGTCGACAGGATCCGGAAATAGCGCAGCCGATCGATGTCGGCCGTCGCGCACACACGCAGGACATCCGCTGACCGCGGTCCCTGCAACGCAAGCGCTCCGGTCCGTTCCGAAACATCCTCGATGCTAGCGTCGAACCCACGGCCGTTCTGCACGAGCCATCGAAGCGTCGGATCGGCCGACGTCAACCTGAAGGTGCTCTCTGACAGGCGGGCGACGGTGCCGTCGTCGATGACATACCCCTCCTCGTCGCACCACGGGGTATAGAACACGCGGCCGACATCCATCCGTGATACGTCACGGGTGATGACGCGGTCGAGAAGACGAGCGGCATCCGGACCGTCAACGACGTACTTGAACAGCGGCGAGATATCGATCAACGCGGCGGCGTTCCGGATCGCGTTGTACTCGTGCTCGTGGTGGGTCTCGTAGCTGGAGACGGTGTAATAGCCGGACCACTCGCGGTAACTCAGTGATTCACAGAGCGGAAACGTGCGCTCGTGGAACGGCGTGCCGACAGGCATCAGGAATTCCCGACTTCCAACTTCCCGCTCACATCGTCACAAGTTCAGGCTGTTCGGCCACGGCTGCGGCAGCATCAGGAGAATCCACGACGCGCCAAGAATCGCCACGTTCTTCATGAAGTTGACCTGATCGTTGATGCGCATCATCGGATCAGTGTGCTTCCAGTACTGGTGCATCAGCAGCGTCACGGGAATCAGGAACGCAGACACGAGCACGATTCCTACGTGTGGTCGCACGCCGAGAAGGATGCTGACACCGCCGAGGATGATCATCAGACCCGACAGCATCACCGCCAGCTTCGGCGACGGCACGCCCTTGGATCCGGTGAACCCGGCCATCATCGGCAGGTGCTGGAAATGGCGGATGCCCGAAATGATGAAGAACCCGCCGAGCAGCACGCGCCCGGCAAGGTAGAACAACAAGTGAATGTCCACAGCAGCCTCCGGCTGAGGGCCCAAGGCGAAAGGCCTGAGGCCCAAGAGAAAAACGAAGCGCGCTAATGGTAGACCAGCGGTGCCTTGGGCCTTAGGCCTTTGGCCCTCGGCCTTAGGCCTGCTCTAATGGCGCGGTGCGGTACGACGCAATCATCATTGGAGGCGGACATAACGGCCTGACCGCCGCCGCCTATCTGGCTCGCGCCGGTCGAAAGGTGCTCGTCCTCGAGCGCCGCCACGTCCTCGGCGGCGCGGCCGTCACCGAAGAAGTATTCCCAGGCTTCCAGTTCTCCGTGTGCTCGTACGTCGTGTCGCTGCTGCGGCCGGAAATCATTCGCGAGCTCGACCTGCCGCGGCACGGGCTCGAGATCCTGCCGCTCGACGGCACGTTCACACCGACGCCGAACGGTGATTACCTCTGGCGGGTCAACGACCACGCGCGAACGCGACGTGAGATTGCCCGGCATTCGCGGCTGGACGCCGAGGCGTACGACGAATACGGACGCGCGATGGTCGCCATGGGTCGGTTCGTCAAACCAATCCTCGGCATGCAGCCGCCGGATCCAACCTCGTTATCGCCGTCTGGACTGAAGCAACTGCTCGGTCTGTTCCGCCGCTTCCAGCAGCTGCCACCGCAGGACCAATACAACCAGGTCCAGCTGATGACGATGAGCGCCGTCGACTTTCTCGATCAGTGGTTCGAAACCGACGTGCTCAAGGCGACGATGTCGGCCTCAGGCATCATCGGCACCTTCCTTGGCGTGCGCTCCCCTGGGACGGCCTATGTGCTGCTCCACCACTACATGGGAGAGATCGACGGGGCGTTTCGCTCGTGGGGGCTGGCCCGCGGCGGCACCGGCGCGATTTCTGAGGCGATCGCGAGCGCTGCGCGAGCTGCTGGCGTGGAGATCAGAACCATGGCGCCGGTGAGCACCATCCTTGTTCGCGGCAACACAGCTGAAGGCGTCGTCCTCGAGAACGGCGACGAAATCCGCTCAAGCGTTGTCGCTTCGAGCGTCGATCCGCGACACACGTTTCAGCGCTTCCTTGATCCGGACATGCTGCCGGACGAATTCGTCGAGGACATCCGGCGCTACAAGTTCCGCGGTTCTTCCGCCAAGGTGAATCTCGCGCTGGACGCGTTGCCGGAATTCACAGCGCTTCCGGGTGCAGGGCCGCACCTGCGCGGAGCTATCTCGATTTCTCCCAGCGTGGACTACATGGAACGCGCCTACGACGACGCCAAGTACGGACGCTTTTCCCGTCGCCCATATATGGACATCGTCATTCCGTCGCTCACGGACACGACTCTTGCACCGGCCGGGAAGCACGTCATGTCGTGCTTCGTTCAGTACGCGCCGTATCACCTGAAAGACGGCACCTGGGACGAGCAGCGCGAAGCGTTTGGCGACACGGTGATCGACACGCTGGCGGAATACGCGCCGAACATCCGGAGCATCATTCGCCATCGTCAGGTCGTCACGCCGCTCGACCTCGAGCGCGAGTGGGGCCTTTCGGAAGGGAACATCTTCCAGGGCGAGCTCACGCTGGAGCAGCTCTTCTTCCTGAGGCCCGCCCCGGGCTGGGCACGCTATCGAACGCCGATCGACAACCTCTATATGTGCGGCTCAGCGACACACCCCGGCGGCGGCATCATGGGCGCTCCGGGCCGCAACGCGGCGATGCGGATTCTCTCGGATCGCAGCGCATGAAAACTGCGATTGTCATTGGTGGCGGACACAACGGGCTGGTCGCAGCCTTCTATCTGGCCAGGGCTGGCGTGAAGCCGATCGTCCTCGAGGCGCGCGAGGAGATCGGCGGCGGAGCCGTCACGAGTGAGATTCATCCTGGCTTTCGATGTCCGACGCTGACGCACGAGGTTCTTCTACAGCAGCGCATCGTGCGCGACATGGATCTCGGACGGCACGGCCTCGAGCTTCTGCAGCCGGCCGCACGCGTCTGCTCACTGTCCCCGGCCGGTCCGCTGGTGATCTACGACAGTCCGGATCGCACGAACCAGAGCGTTCGCGCCTTGAGCGTGAAAGACGCTGACGCCTTTCCTGCCTTTGAGAAGGCCGTGGAAAGAACGGCATCAGTGCTGGCGTCTGCCTTCGAGTACGTGCCGCCGTCGATCACCAGCCCCGCCGGTACCGACCTGTGGAATCTGCTGAAGACGGCGCGGACATTCCGATCGCTCGGCCGCCGCGACGCGTATCGGCTGCTGCGCTGGGGCCCGATGCCGGTTGCGGATCTGATGCACGAGTGGTTCGACCATGCATTGCTGCGCGCAACGGTTGCTGCGCCGGCCGTGACCGGCACGATGCTCGGACCGCGATCCGCGGGCAGCTCCCTGATGCTGCTGATGCGCGACGCGCATCGTCAGCTTGCGGGTGGCTCGCCCCTGCGCGTCAAGGGTGGACCAGGCCATGCGACACGGGCGCTGGCTTCAGCAGCCCGGGCCGCTGGCGCCGACATCCGCACCTCCACGTCCGTCGAAAGGATCCTCGTTCGCGATAACGTGCTCAGAGGCATTACTGCTGGCGGCAAGACGCTCGAAGCCGATGTCGTCCTCTCGACCGCAGATCCGAAGACCACCTTCCTTGGGCTGATCGAACCGTCCGAGCTGTCACCCGACTTCGCCGGAAAGATTCAGAACTATCGGGCCGCTGGTACAGTCGCCAAAGTCAACCTGGCACTCGCGTCGATGCCCGACTTTGGCTGCGCGCCGGAATCATTGACCGGTCGAATACAGATCGGACCGGACCTCGATTACATCGAGCGCGCGTTCGACCATGCGAAGTACGGAGAGTTCTCCGCGCAGCCGTGGCTCGAGTTGACGATTCCCTCGTTGATCGACGACAGCCTGGCCCCGCAGGGCGCGCATGTCGCGTCGGTTTACGTGCACTATGCGCCGCGCTCGCTCAGGTCCGGGGATTGGACTGTCGCGCGCGATGCGTTGCTCGATGCAGTGATCGCGGTGCTCGAAGGGCCAGCTCCCGGCATCCGCAACCAGATCGTTGGCGCGCAAGTCATCACGCCGTTCGACCTTGAACGCAAGCACGGGCTTTCCGGTGGCCACATCTTTCATGGCGAGCTGGCGCTCGATCAGCTGTTCACGATGCGGCCGCTGCTGGGGCATGCGCGGTATCGCACTCCGATTCGCGGCCTTTACCTGTGTGGCGCGGGCACGCATCCCGGCGGATTCATGACCGGCGCGAGCGGTCGTCTCGCCGCCAGTACGGCGCTAACTGCCTCAGAAATTTAACAATGTTGTCCCGGCCGGCGCCGGATTCCGGCTGTCTATACTGATCGACGGCGCCTATGCGTTTTCTGACCCGCCTCGTCGTATTCCTCGCGGTCGCCTCGGTCATCACCGATGCGCCCCTGTTCGGTCAGCGGCAGGGCGGCCCGGCCGCCCAGCAGGGCGGACCCGAAACGGGCGGTCGCGGCGGGCGCGCCGGCAGCCCGCCCGGTGGGCAGGACGACCGTGGAAGAGGTCGCGGCCGCGCCCAGGAACAGCGAACCGGCACGTCGTCAGTCCGTGGCCGCGTCATCAACGCTGCGACCGGTACGCCGGTCCGACGAGCATCGATTCAAGCAACGTATTACGCCGACCAGGCCGGACGCGTCGAGCCTCCCCGCAACGAAACCACTGACGACAACGGCTCGTTCGCGTTTCGAAATCTTCCCGCCGGCCGATGGGCGTTGCGTGCGACCAAGACCGGCTACGTCGAACAACAGTTCGGCCAGCGCAGCGCCTTTGCGAGCGTGGATCCGATCTCTCTCGCGGAAGGACAGCAGTTCGTCGCTGACTTCCGACTGTCGCGCGGTGGAGCATTCAGCGGGCGCGTGATCGATGAGTTCGGCGATCCGATCGCCGGCGCCAACGTCAGCGCGCTTCGCTATCAGGTGACCGCGCAAGGCGTCCGGACGACGCGCACCGGCACGAGCGTGACCAGCGACGACACCGGCACGTACCGGGTCTACGGGTTGCCGCCGGGTCAGTACTACATCTCGGTGAATGACCCGTCGGCCGCACGAATATTCGTTGTCCAGTCGGACGACTCATCCGGCGCGGTACGCATCTCGGCCGACTCAGTTGCCACAAATGGCCGCGATGTGTTCCTGAGCGACGTGGAGACTCGGACGTCGTACGCGCCGACCTACTATCCCGGCACCGCCACGCTGGCCGACGCGCAACGCCTGACGCTCGGGTTGGGCGAAGAGCAATCGGGCATTAACATGGCGATCGTGCCGGTGCGGGCGGCACGGATCACCGGAAAAGTGATCGGTTCGAACGGCTCGCCGATTCAGGCGACTGTGACGCTCGCCAATCAGATGGGACAGAGTTACTCCGTCAGCGGCGGACGCGGTTCGGCCTCGGATGGCGCATTTACGATCGCCAACATTCCACCCGGGAGCTATAGCCTCGACGTCGTCGGGCCCAGCGTCGGCGCTGTTCCCCCCGAGGTCGCGTCAATGCCGCTGGTCGTGAGTGGCCAGGACATCGCGGGCCTGCAAATCACGACCGGATCGGGCGGCCGGATCGCCGGCACGATGACCACCGATAACAGCGTGCGTCTTCCTGCCGCGAACACGCGGATCACCGCTGTCCCCGTTCGCGGCTTCACGCCGACCGCCACGGTGAATACCAGCGGGACGTTCGAGCTCGAAGGGCTGGTCGGCGTGTACACGCTGCGGTTCGAAGGGCTGCCGAACGGCTGGATGATCAAGACGATCACCGCGAACGGTGTAGACGTCTCAGACGCGGCGCTGGAGTTCCGACCCGGTGATCGCGTCTCGATGCGCGTTGAGTTGACCGATCGGATAACGCAAGTGACAGGCACCGTGCGCTCCCAGCGGTCGCTCAACGGTGCGACCGTCGTGGTTTTCGCCGACGACCCGGCGAAATGGACCGGCACCTCGCGATTCATCAAGACCGCGCGGCCAAACGCAGACGGGCAGTTCTCCATCCGCGGACTCCCGCCACACGCTCGGTACGTGGCGATTGCGCTGGATTTCATCGAACCCGGTGAGACGCAGAACTCGGAGTTCCTGCAGCGGGCGAAGTCGGCTGCGTCAGCGGCATCATTCGCGCTCTCGGCCGGCGATCAGAGAGTCCTCGATCTGCCCCTGCTCGTCCGATGATGCGAGTTGTTCTGGCGGTCGCCGTGATGCTGACGGCGCTCGACGCGGCGGCCGGTCAGCAGGCTCCCCGTCCGCTTCGCGATCTCCTGCCCGGCCGGCCTGGCGGCGGATCAGGCGTCATCACCGGAAGGGTGACGGCGGTTGATAGCGGAGTGCCGCTGCGACAGGCGATCGTGTCGGCGTCCGGGATCATGGGAGCCCCGCGCGAAACCGTCACCGACGATCAGGGTCGCTTCGTGCTGCGGGACCTCGAGCCGGGATCGTGGCAGGTGACGGTGTCGCACTCCGGCTACATCAGCAGAAAGTTCGGTCAGTCTCGTCCGTTCGGCCGCGCAACGGCAATCTCGCTCACCAACGGGCAGAAGGTCAACATCGACATTCCGCTCACGCGCGCGAGCGCCATTGTCGGCCGCATCCTCGACGAGTACGGAGAGCCGGTCACCGCGGCTCGCGTGGCCGTGCTGCGTCCAACGATGGTTCGGCATCGGCGCTATCTCGAACCAGTCGGCGAAGGCGACTTCACGGACGATACAGGCGCATTCCGGCTTCACAGTCTTCCCGCCGGTGAGTACTACGTCACGGCGAGCGCACGCGTCGCCCCACCGGATTCGGTGGTGCAAACCACAATGGCCCCCACCTACTATCCAGGCACCGGCGATTTCGGATTGGCACAGAAGGTCCGGGTCGCGCCGGCCGCGGAAACAGTGATCGACTTTCCCCTCCTGCCGGTGCGGACCGCGCGTGTGAGCGGTCTCGTGTACACCTCCAGCGGACAGCCTGCGAACGCCTTCCTCAGTCTGACGTCGGACGCGGGCGAGCTCGGAACGCCGCTCGGCGCTGGAGGCATCACGCGTGAGGACGGCACGTTCACGATGGCCGACATTCCGCCCGGCCGCTACATGCTGGTTGCCGAGGTCAGGTCCAGCGTCACCGTGATCGCGGAAATCGGCACGGCCACTGTCGTCATCAACGGCACAGACGTCGACGGTCTCACGGTGACGACGGCAAAGCCCGGAACGTTGCGCGGAACGATCGCCTTCGACACAGGGGTCAGGCGCAGACCGTCGGACGAGATCGAGATCGCCGCCCGTCCCAGACGCCAGGGCGCCGAAGCCACGTTCGCGAGTGCCACAGGCCCATCGTTCGAGATGCCTGCGCCTCCGGGCCCGTTCACGCTCGAAGTGGGCGTGCCGGACGGCTGGGCGGTGAAATCGCTGACGATGGGCGGGCTCGACGCAAGCGATCTGGCAATCGATATAGGCAGCGAGCAAGACGTTCCGGTGACGGTCGTCCTCACGGACCGGATGACGGACGTGAGCGGAACGGTCGCCGGCGCAGACGCGGGCGGGGCCTACGTGGTCATCTTTCCCGCGGACTCGGGCAACTGGACACCTCGCCGCGTTCGCAGTGTGCAGGCTGACCCACGGGGCCGGTTTCGGATCGTCGGACTCCCTCCCGGCCAGGGATACCGCGCTGTCGCGGTCAGGGAGCTCGACGAGGGTCAGGAAGACGATCCGGAGTTTCTGCAGCGGATCCAGGACCAGGGGGCGTCCTTCGATCTTCCAGTCGATGGCAAGCAGACGATCGATCTGAAGGTCATGCAGTGAGGATTCGGGCCGCGCGGGAGCTGATCGTGGTCGCAGTGCTGCTGTCGCGCGCGTCTATCGCCCTCGCTGATCAGGCGCGGCCGGAGATCGTTCCCATCGATCCGCTGACGGCAACGATCAGCGGACGCGTGACCACGGAAACCGGGGGGCCTATCCGCCGCGCGGAGGTGCGTGCGACCAGCAACGGCGGTCTGACCCGCTTCGCCACCACCGATCCCGAGGGACGCTTCGTGGTTCGTGACCTGCCGGCGGGGGCCTTCACGCTTCACATCTCGAAAAGCGGTTTCGTTCCGCTGTACTTCGGTCAGCGTCGGCCCTTCGAACGCCGTACAACGATCCAGCTGCTGCCAGGCACGAGAGCAACGGCCGACATCCGGCTGCCCCGGGCGGGCGCGATCACCGGGCGCATCGTCGATCAGACAGGCGAGCCGGTGATGGGCGCCCGCGTGCAGGCGCTGCGGCGGCGGATCATCGACGGCCAGCGCGGGTTGCAGACTGCCGGCGTGGCGGACACGACGGACGACACCGGCACGTTCCGCGTGTACGGCCTGCCACCGGGCGAGTACTACGTCGCCGCGACGCCGCGGCGCGTCGAAGACAGAACGGGTCGTCCCGTCGCTGGGGTGCCTCTTGGCGGCGGTACGCCGATCTACTATCCGGGCACCGCAAATCGTGACGAAGCGCAGCGTCTGGTAGTGGACGTCAGCGCCGAGGCGCGCGCCGATCTGGTGCTGACCGAAATTCGAACGTCCCGTGTCTCCGGGATCGTATTGACGTCCAATGGCGCTCCAGCGGCGGGCGCGATGGTAAGCCTGATGTCTCGCGACCTCTCGGTTGGGGATGTCGCTGGGTTGACTCTCCTGCAACTTCAGGACGACGCCGACGACGACGGCCGGTTCGACATCCAGGGGGTACCGCCAGGATCATTTATCCTGCGTGTAAACACGCGGCGAGCGATTTCGGTGCCCTTCGATCCAGTCACGCAGCGGTTCACAGCGCGGCCCGTTCTTCCGCCCACGGAAACCGCCATGGTGCCCGTCAACGTGGACGGTGACGTTGCGGGATTGACGGTCACAACGTCAGCCGGTGGAACCGTCGACGTCGTGATCGTTCCGGATCAGGGCGTCTCCGCACCACTGCCGGACAACGTTCGTTTTACGGCTCGCTCGAGTGACGGCAGTTCGATGAGCCTGATGGTCATGGAACACGCCACAGCCGTGAACTCGGTGAGTGCGACCGTGTCGCCACTGGCCTTGTCGCCCGGAGGCGGCATCACGGCGACTCTCGGAGTTCAGGGGCCCACGCGCGTGGGCGTGGAAGGACTACCTGAACACTGGGCACTCAAAGCGATGCTGCTGGACAACGAAGACGTCACGGATCGCCCGATCGAACTCCGGGACGCTCAGCCCAGGACGCTGCGTGTGGTCCTGACCGACCGGGTGACAGCTGTGGTTGGAAGTGTCGCGTCACCGTCGTTCGTCGATAACGGTGCCGCGTCGCAGGCAATCGTGCTCGTATTTCCGGAGGACGACCGGAAATGGGCATACCCCTCGCGATTCATCCGCAGCGCACGCGCCGAAAAGGGTCGATACCAGATGGCCGGCCTGCCGCCGAATGAGGATTACCGCGTGGTGGCGGTTGATTACCTTGACGATGGCGAGGAGTACGATCCGGATTTCCTCAAACGGATGCGCGAGCGGGCCGCGCGATTCTCCGTGCGTGAAGGAGAGCAGATCGCGATCGACCTGCGGTTGGTGCAGCGTTGATCGGCACGCTTGAAAGCGTGCCCTACGGACGGCTCACGTAGGGCGCCCTTTTAAGGGCGCCCCTCAGAAATAATCACTCCGCCAATAAAACACGTCGTCCGCGGTCGTCGGCATCGGGACGTCCGCCAGCGGCCGGACCATGAACAGATCGCGAGCGTCGATGCGATCGGTCAGCTCCAACTGCGGCGGCACGGGCATCGAACGAGGCCACCAGGCGCGGATGAGCGGCGGGCGATGCGCGGGTTCACGCGCGAGCAGCACCTGCAGCATTCCGCCGAGCCTCGCGCCGGCCGGGTCGCGATCCCCGGCCTCTTCCAGCGTCCACCCGTTGGCGTTCTCGGAGAGCACGACATAGGCGACCGCTGAGGCGCCCTCCTCCGCAACAAAGAATTCCACCTGACGGAATCCCGGCGGGCCGAGGCCGGCGAGCAGCCGCTTCTTAGCCAGCGCGTAGCCCAGGAGCGGAGGATCGCGACGCACGGCGAAGCGGACGGCGGCTGTTCGTGTCGCGTGCATGGTGGCGATATCGGCGAGGTCGCGCTCGACACCGGCCCGGACCAGCATCGCCGGCGATCCATCCTTCCGCTTCACGGTCACCGTGACCTCGTCGAACGGGATCGTCCGGAATCCAAGCCGCTCGTAGAAACCGGCGCCAATCTCGGAGAACAACGACGCCAGCAAGGCTCCGTCGGCGCGCTCTTGCTCGATGAGCATCTCCAGGAGCTTCATCGAGTAACCGCGACCGCGCCTGGATTCAGGCGTGAAGACGGCTCCGATGCCGGCCATCCACCCCTCGCGTCCGTCGAGGCGCACGTCGATCCGGTAACGTTTCGCGCTCGCGAGCAGATTCCCCTGGTCGTCCAGAAGCGCGAACCGCTGGAGATGACGCTGCCCCCAGGCGGTCTTCAGCTGCGCGTTATTCCACTGGCCATATGCGGCGCGCGTCAGCCCTTCGTTCCAGATTGGATAGGTGTTATCGAAGATGTGATCGAGGAGAGCCCCTTCGGCGACGACAAGCGGCATGGAACGAAGGATTGTATCGCTGCCAATTTTTTCGTCGCGAGGTGTACAAGAAGGTATGGATACGGAGAGCCTCAGCTACCCGATCGGCCGCTTTTCGCCGGAATCCCCGTCTGCTGACGTGCGTCGCCGCGCCGTTTCGGACATTGGCGTGCTGCCCGGACATCTGGCCACCGCCGTTCTCGGCCTCAACGAGGCGCAACTCGACACGCCGTATCGGCCGGAAGGCTGGACCGTGCGGCAGGTCGTGCATCACGTCGCCGACAGCCACATGAACGCATTCGTGCGACTCAAGATGGCGCTGACCGAGAATCGCCCGGGCGTGTCGGCCTACGACGAGAAGAAGTTCGCCATGCTCGGCGACACACAGCTCCCCGTGACCGTCTCCCTGGAACTCGTCCGCAGCCTGCACGCGAGGTGGCTCGCGATCTACGGCACGATGACCGAGACCGACTGGCAGCGGACGTTCATTCATCCGGAGTATCCGGAACCGTTGACGCTGGACTGGCAGGTGCAGATGTACGGATGGCACTCACGTCATCACGTTGCGCACATCACCGCCTTGCGCCGCCGTGAGGGGTGGTAAGATGGCCTCCGCTTGGCCACCGATCCAAAAACAGCTCCGAAGCCGGACATCGGCGACGCCCTCGGCATGATCGAGACCCGCGGGCTCGTTGGCATGATCGAAGCCGCGGACGCGATGCTGAAGACGGCGAACGTCGTGCTCGTGAGCTGGCAGAAGGTTGACGCAGGGCTGGTGACGGCGCTGATCCGCGGCGACGTAGGGTCAGTGAAGGCAGCAACCGATGCGGGGGCGGCAGCCGCTCGTCGCGTCGGCGAACTGGTTGGCGTGCACGTTATCCCGCGTCCGGCCGACGACCTCGAGAAAGTGTTTCCAATCCGCTAGCAGTTTTTTTCACGCGTGGCGCGGGACGTCGCTTGCGCTCCCGCGCGGTCAACGGCCTCAGCGACACTTCCTCTCCAACCACCAGCAGCGGCTGCGTCGGCGCCTCCATATTGAAGATGCGTCCGTCTACCGTTCTCGCGTACAGCTGATCGCCGCCGAGAAACAGTGTCATCGGTCCGCCGTCGCCGATCGCCTCATACAGGCGGATCCCGAACACATCCCGCAGCGCCGTCAGCAGGCGGCGCAGACGGGGGATTGAAAAACCGCGGCGACGAAGGTCGGCGAGCACCTGCAGTTCGAGCACGTCGATTGCCGTGTAGCGGCGTTCGGTAAAGCCGCCCGCTTCGGTGCGCTGCGTCGCCCGCGCGGCCGTGAACACGCGGCGCGAATCCCACCACTGCAGTTGACGGGCCGTCAATCCGGTCAACGCGGCCACTTCGCGCGACGTGTAGAACTTCTTCAGTCGGAGGCTCACAGGCCGAACCGCCGCGGTTGCAGAAACGCCAGGTCGCCATCGGTCTTCCCCTCGAGCACGAGGTCGGCGACGAGGCGCGCCGTGAGGGGTGCGAGCAGGACGCCGTTACGGTAATGCCCCGTGGCGTAGAACACGTGCGGCATTGTCGGCGAAGCGCCGACCGCCGGCAACTCGTCGGCCGTCTTCGGGCGCAGGCCGACGCGCACTTCCTCGAACGCGGCACCGAGCAACGCGGGCATCAGGGTCAGGGCGCCGTCGAGCAGTCCCTGCACGCCGGACGCGGTGGCGCGCTCGTCGAAGCCGACGTCCTCCATGGTCGCGCCAACGAGTACGGCGCCGTCCCGACGTGGCACGAGGTAACAGCTGGGACCCCAGATCACATGCGACGCCGGACGTTCGGGCATCCGCAGCTGCAGGAGCTGACCGCGAATCGGCTTCAAGGCGTCCGGCGCGGCGCGGACGCCGTCAACACTGGTTGACCAGCTCCCGGCCGCGACGATCACGGCGTCACTTTCGATGACCTCGCCTGTCGTCCGCACGCGTGCCGCTGCGCCACCCTCAACCGCCAGAGCGGATCCCACGTCGAACGTCGCGCCGTGGCGCATCGCTGCGGCGACGAGGGTCCGGGTGAGATCGCCGGCAGCGATGTAGCCCTGGCCGGCAATCCGGAGACCGCCAGCGGCCGTCGCGGTGACGTGCGGTTCAACCCGCCGGAGTTCGACGGCATCGAGCAGATCGTGGACGACATCAGCGTCCGCGAGCGCGCGCGCCGCGCTTTTCAGCTGGTTTCCTTCGTCAAGCGAGAGCGCAATCTGGATCGTCCCGTTGCGTTCGTACTCGATCTCCTGCCCGCCGTCGCTGGCAACGCGCGCGAGAAACTCGTCGTACAGGGCAAGGCTTCGAAGGCCGAGCGCGAGCAGTGTCGGGTCGTGGCCTTCGATGTGGGGAGCCAGGATGCCCGCTGACGCGCGGGTGGCGCCACCGCCAGGGACGCGGCTGTCGAGCACGCGCACACGTGCTCCGCGCGCCGCGCATTCGTAGGCGATGGCGGAACCGATCACGCCAGCACCCGCGATGGTGATGTTCACATCGCGATGCTAGTTGGAGAGTTGGGTAGTTGGCTAGTTGGTAACACGAAGTCCTCGAAGAAATCGAAGGCCACGAAGATTCTTGCTTTCTTCGTGTCCTTCGATCCCCTTCGTGCCTTCGTGCTTAGAAGTTAAACCGGAGGCCGACGTTCACGTCGCGAGCCTGGCTGACACCTGTCGCCAGACCGAAGAAGCGCGACGAGAGGTTGCCGGTATAGCCCTGTGGCGACACGTGGTTGAGCACGTTCGTCGCTTGGGCGAAGATCTCCATGCTGTAGCGCGAGTTGTTGTTCCCCTGATTGCCGCCACGGTTGCCGCCGAAGCCACCCTGTCCGCCCTGACCGCCGCCGGCGAATCCGCCGCCGCCCTGCTGCGCGAAGTTGACGCCATTGCCCTGCGCGCGACCGGGTGTCGCCGCGGTCGGCAGGCGACCGAGGTTGACGCGCTTGTTGACGTTGAGGTTGAGACTCCACGTCCAGTCGCCACGCAACGAGTTGCGCGTCACGCCAAAGGGCCGATCGTTGAATGCGCCGTCGTTGTTGTCGTCGAACCCGGTCGTCAGGTTGTAAGGCACCCCCGACTGCACCTGGAAGTTCGGGGTGACCCTGATGCCATAAACCAGGGGCACCGTCCCCTGGGCCTGGAATCGATGACGGATGTCTTGGCGGGACGGCCCCCAATCCACATCGGGGTTGAGATTGTTCGAAGGCAGCGACGTGGCCCCGTCTGCGAAGTTCTTCTCCTGGCCAAGCTGATAGCTGAACCGGACCTGCGACTGTTGCTGGCGAACGAGCAGACGGAAATTGGCTTGAACCGTCAAGCGGTCGCTTTGCGTCCGCCCGGTTGACTGGAACTGCGTAATGTCGCCGAACGCCGGATTCGGACGGATGCCATTGACCGGTGCGTTGATGTTGATCGAGCGCATCGTCTGACGACCACGAAGCATCTGATACGAGGTCTGCAGAGTCAGGAACGATGTCAGCTGACGATCGTAGCTGAGCGACGCCTGGTGCACACGCGGCATGTCCAGATTGTCGGCCGCCTGGATCCGGCCGCTCGGCGCGATCGCGATGCCAACCGCGAGCGGATCGAACGACTGGCCGGCCGCCGCGCAGTAATTGTTCAGTGCCGAGCACGTGATACGAATGTCCTGGACCGTGACGCCATCTACACGCAAAGTCTGTGAGTAGAGGTTGGAGTCATACCAGTCGTAGAACAACCCATAGCCACCCCGCACCGCTGACCTCTGACTGCCGAACGGTGCCCAACTGAACCCGAGGCGGGGCATCAGATTGAACTTGCTGTCGATGCGCGACTGCGCCTCGTTGCGGACTCCGAAGCCGAGCGACAAGTCGCGGTGAATGCGGTATTCGTCTGACCAGTACATCCCGAACTGTGTCTGGTTGTAGTCGATGTCGAGCGTGCCGATCCGCTGCGAGAATTGCATCGGCAGGTTGGCGTTGTAGTCCTCGATCGTCCGGTAGGTCCATGTGCCATCGGCGTTGCGCTGATCGAAGCTCGAATACCGGGAGTGATCAACGAGAACGCCGACGCGCATCTGATGCTTCGTACCGATGTTGAAGTCGAAGTTGTCGGCGATTTCGATCCGGTTCGTCGCGCCGTTGCTGTTGACGCCGGCGCCGCCGCTGTTGAACGCGTCCAGCACGTTGATCGTCGGTCCGGCGGTGAGGGAAGACGACTCGTTGGTGTTGTGGTTCACCTGAACGCGGAATTCGTGCAACTTCGAGCCACCGACGATCCCCTGAATCCGGAATCGATACTGGGTGGAGTCATTGGTGCCGTTCGTGGCGCGTTCGGGCAGCGTAAACCCGCCGATGCCGTTATTCAGATTCTCATTCTCGGTGTGCTGAACGTTGAACAACAGCCCCTGGTTGTTGTTGATGGAGTGCTCCATCCCGAACTGGAAACCCTTCTGATCGGTCGTTGAGCGGGCCGCCGCATCGATACGGTTTCCGAACGGGTCAATTGCAATGATCGGGCTGGAGTTGTAGTTGTTTCTCCCGTTCACGTTGAGGCTGAACCCGGTTCTGCCCTGCTTGATCGGCCCGCGGATGGTGAACTGAACGTTCCGCTCCTGATTTGGCTGCTCAACCGTCTGCTGCGGCTGCCGCGCGTTGAACTTATCGCCGCCAAACTGTGTCTGGACCTGACCCTGCCAGTTGGTATTCGGACGCGTGACGATCTCGATTTGCGAACGGCCAGCGTCGTGATTGTCGGCCGCGTAATTGTTCTGGCGGAACCGGATCGACCGGATCTGGTCGCGGCTCGGCAACCGGCCGCCGGAGAAGCCATTCATGAAGAACGTCGCTCCACCTGGTCCAGCCATCTGGGCCAGGACGTCAGCGAGTTCATCCGGATCGTCCGGCAGCGCGTCGATCTCTTCCTGCGAGAGCGAAAATGAGGACGTGCTTCGTGCTGCCTCAGGAGCGGTCGCATCGTTGACCTGAACCTCCGCCTTGAAGCCTTCGATGTGCAGCGTGACGATCTGGTTCTGCGCACCACGCTTCAGATTCAGCGGCGCCTCGAACGGAATGAATCCCGGGAACTCCACGTGAACAACGACATCGCCAGGAGTCAGTCCCGGCGAGATGGCGAGGCCCTTCTCGTCGGACTTGTAGGTCACCGGCTTAACCCCGGCGGTTTTCGACGTGATGGTGACGTCGGCCATCGGAATGCCGGCGCCTGTGTCATCCACAATCACGAGGCGTAGCGACGCCTGGTTCTGGTTCGCGTTGTTCTGGGCGAACGACGGGGTCGCCGCACACAGCGCCAGCGCGCCGGCCGTAAGAGCGCCGAAAAGAAGTCGTTTCATTTTTTAAATGTGTCCGCTTTGAGGGTCGGGTTGACCTTGTAGCTCTTGATTTCCCACTCTTCCGTCACTTGATCGCCGGCGCCGCGAACCATCAGATGCGGCAGCTTGATGCCGTTCACGACCTTGTAGTCGGACAGATACATGCGCAGCGTCGTCGGCTTCGAGAGCTCGTCGGCGCTCACGACCTTGGCGCCCTGCTGCGGTTGATTGCCGCGGTTTCCACCGAAGAAGCCGCCGCGTCCGCCACGTCCGCGCCCGCGAAACCCGATACGCCCTGCCAGCTGCGCGATCGGATCCTGCGCGACTCCGGTCCACGTCAGCATCAACGGCATGTACGTCTTCGTGTCGATCAGGATCCGCACGGGATTGCCGTCGGGAACATCCATCTCGATGACTTCAGCGGTCGCTTGCGGCGACGCGGCCTGACCGACATACCTGACGGGCCGGTCGGTGGTCATCAGAATCGCCAGGATGACTCGCGCCACTTCCGTCTGACGGCCAGCCAGCTGTGCCTGTTCCGCCGCCGCCTTCGCAGCCGGGTCAACCGGTGCCGCGTTGGCCTGCGCCTGTTGCTGGTTTGGGAACCCGCCACCCCGATTGCCGCCGCCCCGATTGCCGCCACCGTCATCGCCGAAGTTCGTAATGCCGCTGAACTTCTGGTCTTGCCACGCCTCGGTACCGTTCAGCCCCTCGACGATGTCGATCGCGGCGTTGCCGAGGATGATCGATTCCTTGCGCAGGTATTTGGCGGGCATCTCCACGGAGATGGTGAGATCGCCCTCGAGATTCACGTCGGTCGCGCCGCGTCGCGCGATGCCCTTGATCTCGAGTGTCTTGATCGCGGCAAGCTTGTCTTCGCCGCCGAGCGCCTTGCGCGCCTCCGACAGGATGGACTGCGCCAGGGTTGCCGCGGCGGCATTGTTGGCCTTTGTAGCGGGCTGGGCCGGGCTCGGTGCCTGGCCCGCGTACACCGACATCGCAACGGCCGCGACGACGACGGACAGACCTCCGACGCGCTTGAATTTCATTGCGCCATTATTCCCGTCGGTCAGGGAACCGTCGTTAAAGCGGAGCAAAGAGTTTGTTAAGAATGTAAAAGCTTCAAAATCAGCGTGTTACGGGGATTTTACGGTGCTATATTCCGCCCAGTGAAGATGAAATGGCCGTCGGCCCCCAAGGTGCTGACCGCCCTCCTTGTTGTGCTGCTCCCGGTGCTGGCATTTATGCAGTACCGCTGGGTCGGCCAGGTCAGCGAGGGCGAGCGCGGCCGGATGCAGCGTAACCTTCAAACCGCCGCCGATCAATTCCGGGCTTCATTCGACAGAGAGATCACGAGCGCGATCTTCGACCTGCAGGTTGGCGTGACCACCGCCCGCGATGGGGCATCCGACCGGTATTCGGAGAGCTACACGCGGTGGCTGAACAACGCTGAACATCCGCAGATCGTGGGGGACCTCTTTTTCATCGACGGTGCCGACGGACGTCTGCGGTTGCGGCGATGGAATACCGCCACGCACGTGTTCGAATTGAGCTTGTGGCCGCAGACCCTTGACCATTGGCGGCCCGAATTCGAACGCGCTTATGCGGCGGCGCGCGCACAGATCCAGCCCGATCTCAGTGGCTTCACCGGCGAAGAGTCGCTCATCGTACTTCCGTTGCGCGACAACTTCGGTCCGCCTCGTCCCGGTTCGCGCCTCGAGCCGAGAGCCGCACCCGCATTCGGATTTACCGTCATCCAGCTGGATATGTCGTACCTGCGAGGACAGATGATTCCCGCGCTCGCGGAACGGCATTTCCTGAATACGGGAGACGCGATGTATCGCGTCGTGGTCACAGATGGCGACGATCCGGCACATGTGTTGTACCGGTCAGATCCCGATGCGGTGGTCGACGTCAAGAAAGCCGACGTCGTCGCACCACTTCTGATTCGAGGCGGTGGTCCCCGCGGTCGTCAACCGGCAGCGCGTTCGCCGCAACCCCAATTGAACGCCGCTGAACTGCCCGCACGCTGGCGTCTGTACGTGCAGCACCATGCGGGCTCACTCGAGGCGGCCGTCGGCACCATCCGTAGGCGCAATCTCGCCATCAGCTCCGGCATCCTGCTGCTCCTGACGTTCGCGGTCGTCATGCTCGCTGCGACTTCGCGGCGTGCAGAAAAACTTGCACAGCAGCAGATGGAGTTCGTCGCCGGCGTGTCGCACGAGCTGCGCACACCAGTCGCGGTGGTGCGATCGGCAGCGGAAAACCTCTCCTCTGGAGTCGTCAGCGGTGATCGCGTCAAACGCTACGGTCAGATGATTGAGGCAGAGGCCAGGCGCCTTGGCGACATGGTCGAGCGCGTGCTCCAGTACGCCGGCATTGAATCAGGTTTCAACACCGCGGCGCGGGTGCCGCTGTCGCCCACAGAGATCATCGAGTCCGCTGTCGAGAGTGCCCTCCCCCTGGTCGGTCCGGGCGAGGTCACCGTGCATCGCGAGATCGCGTCGGATCTGCCCGTGGTCGTCGGCGATGCGATTGCGCTCCGTTCCGCGGTGCAGAACCTCGTGGCGAATGCGGTCAAGTACGGCGGCCGCGACCGGTGGGTCGGCATCCGCGCGCAGCACGTTCGCGAGCGCCGGCGCTCCGAGGTGCGCATAACGGTCAGCGATCACGGTCCCGGCATTCCGGCGGCCGATCTG
>Ga0207701_10001087_pt1 | contig 28684 bp, 24 predicted proteins | sample KBSSwiSSwithPhiX_FD_184294 | JGI IMG/M metagenome (GOLD analysis project Ga0207701, IMG submission 184294) | Switchgrass rhizosphere bulk soil microbial communities from Kellogg Biological Station, Michigan, USA, with PhiX - S5 (SPAdes) (version 2) | ecosystem: Environmental > Terrestrial >... | reverse complement strand
CGCGCCGCATGAATTGGTCGATGTTCAGGAGATGGATTGCGATTTTCTGAGCTGCTCCGCCTACAAATTTTACGGCCCGCACATTGGTGTGCTTTATGGCCGGTGCGGTCTTTTGGCTGAGCTTGATTTCCCCAAACTCGCGCCCGCGCCTGATTCCGCTCCGGAACGAGCTGAAACCGGCACTCAGAATCATGAGGGAATGGCTGGCGCCGCCGCTGCAGTAGATTTTCTCGCGTCACTTGCGTCAACGGGCACGCGACGCGAGCGCCTCGCCACGACCTTCGCTGGATTGCGCGAGCATGGACGTCAGCTCGTTAGGCAATTATGGCGAGGTTTGAGCGAGATCGAAGGTGTGACGATTTATGGTCCGTCTCCAACCGAGCCTCGGACCCCGACGATTGGCTTCGCAGTTGCGGGTCTCACGTCGGCTGAAGTCGCTCGAGATTTGGCGGAGGACGCAATCTTCGTTTCCAACGGAGACTTCTATGCGACAACGCTGGTCGAACGATTGGGGCAGGCAAAGGACGGACTGGTGCGTGCCGGCTGTGCGTGTTACACCACAGAGGAGGAAGTGGCGCGGTTGATCGACGGAGTCCGCCGGATCGCCACCTCCAAGCGATAAGCTATGAAAGCAACCTGGCACGGAAGCACGCTCGCGGAGAGCGATGACACCGTCGTGGTCGAGGGCAACCATTACTTCCCGGCCGAATCGATTCGGCGCGAATATTTTCGGGCGAGCGATTTGCACACGCACTGCCCGTGGAAAGGCGAGGCAAGCTACTACGACATAATCGTGGACGGCGCGACCAATGAAGGCGCCGCCTGGTATTATCCAGAGCCGAAGGAGGCAGCCGCCAACATCAAAAATCGCGTTGCCTTTTGGAAAGGCGTCTTGGTTGAATAATCGCGGCAGTGCCTGTTCCTCTCCTCATTGATCTTGAGACGGCCGTCGGCGAAATCCGCCAGGCCTGCGAAGAGCTCGGCAACGAGGCGCACCGCTCGCCATTCTTCTTCATTGTCGGCGCGGGCCTTTCGTCTCCGCCTGTGCCCCTTGCCGCGACGATCATTGAACACTGCCAGAGCGTCGCGACAAAATATCAGCGAGCCAAGGCGCTCGAGAATGCTGCGACGCTTGACCTCTACTCGCACTGGTTTGGCCTTGCCTACCCCGGCGCTCGCCAACGCCAGTTGTATCTGCGGTCGTTGATCGAAAAGAAGCCGCTTTCCCTGGCGAGCTTGCGCCTGGCTCATCTGCTCGCGGCGCACAAGCTCACTAATCTTGTCGTGACGACGAATTTCGACGATTTCATCGCGCGCGCTCTGCGGCTGTTTGGTGAAGAGCCGGCTTTGTGCGACCACCCACGCACGGTAGGACGCATCGATCGCGAACGGCCCGATGTGCAGGTTGTCCACGTTCACGGCAGCTACCTCTTCTATGACTTGGCCAATTTGCGAGGCGAGGTCACCGGCCGAGCGCAACCGGACGAGGAATCGAGTTTCACGATGGCCGGATTGCTCGATAGCTTGCTCTGGAACCGTTCGCCCCTCGTGCTCGGTTACTCGGGCTGGGAAGGTGACATTATCATGAGTGCCCTCAAGCGGCGGTTGCGTGGGGGCAATCCACTCGCCCAAAGTATTTACTGGTTTTGCTATCGCCGCGCGAATCTTGCTCAAATGCCTGCCTGGCTGCGCGAAAGCGCCGACGTGCGTTTCGTCGTACCTGCTGAGTCATCGACCGAGACCGGTGGCACGGTACGATCGGGAGCGCCCGAGGAGCGGACCAGCCCACTCGCTGCAGAGAAGACCGAGCCTTCTCTCCCGGCATTTGCTGTGTTCGATCAACTGAATCGCGCGTTCGAGATTGGCGCGCCCGCGTTGTTCGAAAACCCGATTGGCTATTTCGCCGACAACCTAGCTGCGTCGCTCCCTGATGTGGAAGGCGGGGGCGATCCGTACGCCTTCAAAGCCTTGGTTGAGCGACTGCGGCGTGTCGCCAACGCTTTCGCGAAGACGCGGGCACCGCGCGGGCTCGAGGCCGACCTCGATTACCTTCGCGAGCTGATGCGAGAGTCGCACTACGGTGAAGCTGGCGAGTTGCTCGCGAAAATCATACCTGCACGCTTGACCAAACTCGACGCCTCGGATCGGAAAGAAGTGCTGGCGGCCGCGGCGTTGGCTGGGACGGCAATAGCGGACAAGATCGACGGCGGGAAGCTGCCGACTGGATCAAAACATTTGCCTCCGTTCGACGCGCGTCTCAATCGCATTCTAGGCGAACTGCCTGAGGGCATGGCCTGGTGCGTTGCTTCCCGCACGGGGCAATTTGGCTTCGAGTCCTTCCAACACGGGAAGCCATACGGTGCGTTCACTTTTCATTTCGCGGACGCCCTGCGCGATCGCGGTGCTGACGTTGACGGCGACGGTCGCGTCTCAATTCTAGAGGCTGTCCTCGCTACCGCGCCGCGCATAGCCACGGAGGGAAACCGCCAGACTCCCATCGTCGCCGGCGACGCCGATCGCATCGCCCTTTTCGCTGCCGGCTCACCGACTGCCGGCAGTCGGACAAAGGCCGTTTTGCATGCACTGCTCATTGGAGTCGCGAAGTATAAACACGCGGGCATGGATCTCAGGGGCCCGCCTAACGACGTCGCGTTGATGGAGAAACTGCTCGCCAACAAGAAAGGACGATTGTTTGCCCGCGTCACCGTGCAAAGCTTGATCGACTCTGAAGCAACTCGCGCCGCCGTTGCGAAGGCCCTGGCCAAGCTCGCGGCCGCCACCAAACCCGGCGATCTCGCCATGGTCTATTTTAGCGGTCACGCGTTGCGCGAGGAAGAAGTGCAAAAGGCCGAGACGCTAACCTTGGTACTAAACGATTATACCCCGGCCGGGCGCGGACGAATGAACCACCGCGAACTCATCGCAGCGCTCGCGCAGGGCAAAGCCGCGCAGCAGCTTGTGGTGCTTGATTTCTGACGCTTGCTCTCGCAAAGATCACTCCGAATGGCGAAGCTGGCCCGGCAATTCGTCTACGCGTTTCTTTTCGTCGCCGTCTTGGCTGTTGCGCGGGCTGACTATCGCGAATTCGGCGCCCTGTCGGTCAGCTCCGAGCTCGACGCCAAGGTTAAGCGCGCCGCCGAAGCTGCACTGAAGAAATTCCCGAGACTTACCGCAAACAATCTCGCGCTCAGCGTGATCGACATGAGTGCGCCGGAAAAGCCCGTCCGCGCCGATTACCACGGGGATTCGTCATTCTACCCGGCTTCACTCGTGAAGTTGTTCTTCATGGTTGCGGCGTTTCATCAGGATCAATTCACTCCCGAGACCAAGCGCGCCCTCGGCGAGATGATTCGCCTTTCGGATAACGATGCCGCCGCCTTTCTGGTCGACGTCCTGACGAATACGACAAGCGGCCCGGAGCTGGAAGGCAAAGCCCTGGAAGACTTCCTCGAGCGCCGGCGCAGCCTCAACCGCTACTTCGCCAGCCTTGGCTACGACGTGAGCGTGTTCCTCAAGCCGTGGAGTTTTGGTCCGTTCGGGCGCGATGCCCAGATCGTGGGAGAAAACCTAATCAATCGCAATCGGGCGAGCGCGAATTCGGTGGCTTCGCTTTTGCTCTGGATCGTCCGGCATCGCGCCATGTCGGCAGAGGCGAGCGATGCCATGCTCGCGCTGCTCGAGCGGCCCCTTCAACCAACGCGTCCGGATGAAAACCAGGTGCAGGGGTTTTTCGGCGAAGCACTGCCGCCTGGCGCTCGACTATGGTCGAAGGAAGGAGACACGAGTGAGGTGCGGAACGATGCCGCCTACGTCGAGTTACGCGATGACGGCAAATACATCGTTGTCATTCTTACGCGCGGAGCGGCGGACGACAAGACGCTGCTGCCGGGAATCGGCCGCCAACTTCTTGAGGAGTTGGCAAAGCGGGACGACAAGACTTAGAGCCGCGGATTCCAAGTTAGAGCAATTGGTAAGGGTCGACATCGACGGCAACCGCGACGTCTTCGGGGAAAGGAAGTTTGTCGAGCGTTTCGCGAATCATTCGGCTCAAACGCATGATCGCCGCGCCGCGCAAGAGGATGTGGAAGCGATAGTGGCCCTGCAGTTTTTCGAGCGGCGCCGGGGCGGGCGCGCCTAACGAAAACTCTTCCGGGAGCGCTTCCTTTAAGCGACGCGCCAGCGTTTCCGCGGAAAAACTGGCGCGCGCTTCATGCTCGGAACGCACCGTGATCAGGACCACGTGCTTGAAGGGCGGAAAATCGCAACGCTCCCGAAATTCGAGTTCCTGTTGAAAGTAACCGGCAAAATCGTGATGACGCGCGAACTGAATTGAAGGACTAAACGGCGTGTAGGTTTGGACGAACACTTCGCCCGGGGTCTCCCCGCGTCCGGCTCGACCGGCGACCTGCGTCAGGAGTTGGAAAGTGCGCTCCCCGGCGCGGAAATCCGGCAAATGCAGAGCCAGATCGGCATTGATAATTCCGACGAGGGTGACATTCGGAAAGTGCAAACCTTTCGCAATCATCTGCGTGCCGACGAGGATATCGATCTTGCCGGCACGAAACGCATGGAGCGTCTCGCGGTAAGCATCTTTGCGTGTCATCGAGTCCGCATCCATCCGCCTAACGACGGCGTGCGGAAAAATCGCGCTGACATTCGCCTCCACCTTTTCCGTGCCGAAGCCAGCGTAAATCAGCGCGTCTTCTCCGCATTCCGGACAGCGTTTTGGAACCGCGGCGCTGTGTCCGCAAAGGTGACAGCTCAGGCGCGTATTCGTCCGATGGAAGGTGAGCGCGACACTGCAGTTTGGGCAGTCGCGCGCCTTGCCACACTGGCTGCAAAGAAGTGACGTGGAAAACCCGCGTCGATTCAGAAAGAGAATCGTTTGTTCTTTGTTGTTCAGGCGAATCTCGATCGCGCTCCGCAGTTTTTCTGACAGAATCGGCGCTGCTTTTTCTTTCCTGCGCTCCTGCCGCAGATCGACAATTCGGATGAGCGGCATCTGGCATTGATCGACCCGCTGGGTCAGCGTGCTTAGGACATATTTGCCGCGCTCCGCATTGTGATAACTCTCAAGCGAAGGCGTCGCGGTTCCGAGCAAGACAACGCACTTTTCGATTTTCGCCCTAACGATCGCGACATCACGGGCATGATAGCGCGGCGCTTCCTCCTGCTTGTAGGAAGTTTCATGCTCTTCATCCACCACGATCAAACCGAGATTTTCGAGTGGCGCGAAGACAGCGCTGCGCGCACCGATCACGATCCGGGCGTTGCCGGAATGCAGTTTGTGCCATTCATCGTGTCGCTCGCCTTCCGACAAATGACTGTGGAGAACCGCGACCATTTCCGGTTGCTCGGCGAAACGGCTCTTGAACCGTTCGACGGTTTGCGGAGTGAGCGAAATTTCGGGAACAAGCACGATCGCCGTCTTGCCGCGCGCGAGGGTTGCGCGGATCGCTTGCAGATAAACTTCTGTCTTTCCGCTCCCAGTTACTCCGTGGAGCAAAATCGGGGGATGCGTCGCCGGATTCTCCAGGGCCGCTGCGACCAACTGCAAGGCCGCTGTTTGCTCGGAGTTCAGCGTCAACTCGGAATCCGCAACGAATTTTTCTGCGGCGTGGGGATCACGCGCCATTTCCTGCTCGCGCAACTCGGCCCAACCTCGCCTAACGAGGGCACGCAGAGTTGCATTATCAAGTAACGTCTGGCGCAAGAGATCGGTTGCCGGGATGGGACCGGGAAGCTGTGCGACGGCGCTCAGCAGTTCCGCCTGACGCGGCGCGCGTCGGCGCAGCTTCTCGATTTCCTCCGGCGACGGCTGCCGTGTCGGAGCCACGAAAAGCTGTTTTTTCCAGCTGACTTTCGCCTTTCGAATTACCTGCGGTAGCAGGCTTCGCATGACCGTTTCAATTGGGCAGCAGTAGTAGTTTGCCATCCAACGGGCGAGTTCGATCAGGCTTGAGCTGAGCGTCGGCTTTTCGCCGATCAACGCCTCGATCGGCTTGATCCCCTCGGCGGGGCTTTCGTCTAGCTCAGCGACAACCGTAGCGAGGAGCGATTTGTCGCGGAACGGAACCCGAATGCGCGACCCGACCGCCACTTTCTCGGCGAGGGCATCGGGGACGGCGTAATCGAGCTCGCGACGGATCGAGCGGTCGAGGACGACGCGGACAAAGGCGGACATGTGAAATTAAAATTGCTCACGCCGATTTGCGTGACTTGATTCTGGTCGTGACTTTCCGCGCACCGGCAAACTTATCCAGTGAATCGGCTCTCCCAAAATGCGGGAGCCGCCTTTGTGCGGCGATGGCCCAGGGTAATCGGGGCGCCAAGGCACCTCCCATATTGTCAGGCTGATGATTCGTTTCGCTTTTAAATTCATCATTTGCCTGCTCCTGGCGAGCGCAACTGGCATTGGGTTATTCGCATGGCGCTCGGGTGACCCCATCTATACTGCTTACGAATGGCTCAGTCCGGCGCGCTTCCAGCAGTACGATCAACTCATTCTGGCAGTCGCGAGCAACAACGAACTCGATCCGATGCTGGTGAAAGCCGTGGTCTGGCAAGAGAGCCACTTAGATTCGAAAAAAATCGGTTTGGCCGGCGAGCGGGGCCTGATGCAGGTGAGCGAGATCGCGGCCCGCGAATGGGCAAAAGAAAATCATATCGAGAATTTTCGTCCGGAAGACTTGTTCGATCCGAAGACGAATCTTGAAGCTGGCGCGTGGTATCTGCATCGCGCCATGTCGCATTGGCAAAAGGCGCATAATTCGGTTCCATTCGCGCTCGCGGAGTACAATGCCGGCCCCAGTCGCGCGCAACGATGGGCGGGCGGTGACGGAACACAGCCAATCTCAGCAAGCGCTTTTCAGAATAACATCGACTTCCCCGGGACAAAAAAATACGTCAAATCGATCATCGAACGGTATCGCTTCTATAAGGAACGCGGCCGAATGTAAGGTCGCCGCATGCGCGCCTCGTCTCTCCCCATGAACTTTCGCCTGATATTCCCAACCTTCGTGCTCATCCTCTGCGCCTTGGGCCCAGAGGCGTGGGCGCGCACCTGGACGACGGTCACAGGCCAGCATTTCGCGGCAGAATTCGTGCGGGTAGAAGGCGCGAACGGAATCTTTAGCGTGAAGGGAAAAGATTATCCTTATCCGCTCAATCAGTTGTCGATACCTGACCGCCTCTTTGTTGGGCGTTCGGTTAATCAGCAGTCAAAAGCCGGGTCGCCGCCGCCGGCGACGGAACCGGCGTCAACCGCAGCGGATGCGGCCCCGAGAGCCACGGCTACGCCGGCTTCGGCCGATAACAAGGCGGGGACGCTTCAGTTCGCCGGGCAACCCCTCGAGCCGGGCCGCGGAGGGGAAGTCGACATCCCGATTGTCGATCCAGCCGGCTTGAAAGAAACACAACACGCCTATGGCAAGCCTTCTGCCAAAGCCCGAATGCTGATCGCCGTGCCGCGCGACTTCGATCCGGCAGCGAAATCGTATCCGCTCCTGATCGAGACTGCGACGGCAGATGGCAAAGCTTCGAGCATTGCGAGCTGTTATCAGTTTCTGGACGATGCGCTGGGAAGAGGTTTCGTCGTGATGGCGGTCGACGGCGAATTCGGCAAGCCGACGGTCGGCGATCCTCCGTCGTTTCGCTGGGCTTTGGTCGCGGCGGGCCGTGCCGCAATGGAGAAGGAATGGCCCGGCTCGAAAAAATGGCCGGTAGCGACCGGCGGCAACTCCGGCGGCGGCGGTTACGCCAGCTATAACGCGCTCAAGCTCGTGCAGGAACGGGCGGATTTCATCGGGCTATTCCTCGGCCACACCAACTGGAACCCGGCCAAGTTCGTCAAGGATGTGAGCGGCTTGCCCGTATCGGTGGCGCACAAGATGCCGATCTTTTTGAGCGCAGGCGACAAGGATGAAGTAGTGCCGCGCAAGGCCGCCGATCAATCGCAACACGAGATGGAACACGAAGGTTTCAAGAACCTGCGTTACGAGCACTTTGACGGTGGACACCAGTTCTACCGCCCGCATCTGCAGGCGGCTCTCGATTGGTTCTTGGAGGAGAAGGGGAAGTCGGGATCAAGTCCAAGCCCATTCCCAAGTCGTCGCTAGCCGGAGCGTTACGATCGAGTGATGCGCAGGCGCAAAAACAGTCGCGGCGCGCCATTCATTGCGACCTTCGCCTTGATGGTCTGAACGTTGTCCTGCGTCGCAATGATTTCGTCGATGGAACCGGCTGTGGTCCACGTCACGAGATCGGTCGATTGCTCGATCGCGTATTGAATATCGAGCGCGGTCGTCACCTTGAAGTAGGTCAATGTGAGGTAGCCGCTCTCGATCGCGACCATGGGCGAACGAGCAGTATCGGGCGTGGTCGGATTCCCATGCAGCGCGTACTCGAGCAAGTTCGTCAGGCCATCGGCATCAAGGTCGCCGGTGGGATCGGTCACGCTGTAAATCCAACCGAGCTTGGAGGAGATGCGGGTCGGATAGAAGCCGGCGGGAACCGGCGCATCGCCCTCGATCAAGATATAATTAGGAGGCGAACCTCCGTCGGAAATATAAAGGCCGCGAGAGTCAAAGAGAGCAGCGTCGAACCCGGCGCTGCCCGTGTCATCCAGATAAAAAGGGCCATCGACGGCGTAATGAATACCGGCCAGTTTCCAATCCACGCCGTCTTTGATGAAGGCAGCGCCGCCGGAATCGCCCGAGGAAAGCGTCGCTTCCTGGTTTAGCCCGTCGGCGTCAAAGGTGCCGTAAAGAAAATCGTTGTCAGGGGAGAGAGTGAAGATCGACCTCACCAGATTGTTTCCCCAGCGTTGCACGCCGTCGCCCGGTCCCCAATTCCAACCGCCGAGCACACCATTGACGAAGATCTCAGTTCCGCGCTGGGTGCCGCGACCGACCACCACAGTGAGCTTGCCCACCTCGTCGGACTTCGTGTAGAGCGGCGCGAAGGTTGGAAACGTCTCCACGACCTGCCAGAGATCGAGATCACTGTTCGGGTCGCCGAACTCCCTGACGAGCGTGTACGCGCTACCATCGAAAGCGAATGACGCCCCCGCCTGACCGACATGCTTTGCGCTCAGAAAAAAATGCGGCGAGATTGGTGTGCCAAGAAACGCGCCCCAAAGACCTTCGAATTGCCAGCCGCTACCGCTCAAGCCACCGGTTGGCGCCGTTGTATTGGCCGCCGGGTTGGCCGTGCGAAACAGGATAACAGCGCGGCTCGCGAGAGGGGCCAGCAGCAAGAGCAAACCAAACAGGCCGAATCGAAAAACTCGCGTTCGGCTTTGTGAGCGAAGGTTCATCGATGTAGGCCGCGTTTGCCTGGCCTGCCTCGCGATTCGCGAGCTATCCAGGCTATGTCGATAAAATCTCCATTCCCGACCCGGCGAAGGGTGCGCTCGGCTACGGCGAGTTGTAGACCGTGTCTCCTGACACGGCGCTGTGCGACTCCCGCATGAAGAGCAAGAGCATGAGCAAGACAAAAAGAAGGAACGATCTTAATGATCAAGCGACCTAACAAAATTTCGTGGGCTTGGGAAGCCCGAATCGAGGACGAGGGGGAGGACGACGACGAGGAGGATGTAGGCCGCGTCTCCCTACGCGGGGGTTGGCTACGCAACGTTATCGGAGGCCGCAACCTCACCTTTCCCGGGCCCGATTAATCTCCCCCCGGCAACTTGCCAATCGGGAAACATCGTCTACAATGGGCCTTCGTTTTATGGCAGAAAGCAGTGACACGAAGGACATGAAGGAGTTCCAGCTCCACGAGAAAGACACCGGCAGCGCGGATGTGCAAGTGGCCATCCTGACCCGCCGCATTTCTCAGCTCACGGAACACTTGAAGAGTCACGCCAAAGATCATTCCTCGCGCCGCGGCCTCCTCAAAATGGTTGCTACGCGTCGAAGCCTTCTCGATTACTTGAGCCGATCGAAGAACGATCGCTACAAGAACGTCATCGAGAAACTAAAACTGCGCCATTAACGCAGCGATCTCTCTGGCGGAACTCGCGTCCATCGCGCGCTGCTCGAGCTATTTGCGAAAGCAGCAACACACACAACCAGCGACCAGGCCGTCAGTGCACCTTGAAGTTAGGTTTTAGCCCCGAACGTTTTCGGGGTTAGAACCTACAGTCAGGGTGAGCGGCCTGGATTTCGCACATCTAGAAATCCAAGTATGCAACACAAGGTCACGGCCCAAATCGGGTCCACGCAAATCACTATTGAAACCGGCAAAATTGCCAAGCTCGCCGACGGCTCCGTCATCGTCTCGTGCGGCGAAACCATCGTCCTGACGAGCGCGGTCTCGGCTACCGCGATCAAGGAAGGTCAGGATTTTTTCCCGCTCACCGTCGATTATCGCGAAAAGGCGGCGGCGGTTGGCAAATTCCCAGGCGGCTATTTCAAACGCGAAGGGCGTCCGAGTGAAAAAGAAACGCTCACTTCCCGCATGACCGATCGGCCGCTCCGGCCGCTCTTTCCGTCTGGCTATTTTTACGACACGCAGGTCATCTCGATTCTGCTCAGCGCGGATGGCGAGAACGATCCCGATATTCTCGCGATCAACGGCGCTTCCGCTGCGCTCTGCGTTTCCGATATTCCATTTAACGGTCCGATTGGTGCGGTCCGTGTCGGTCGGGTCAACGGCGCTTTCGTTGCCAACCCGACTCACGTCGAGCGCGAACAAAGCGATCTCGATTTGGTATATGTCGGCACTGAGAACGACATCATCATGATCGAGGGCGCCGCGAACGAGCTGCCCGAAGACGAGTTCATCAAGTCGCTCGAGTTCGCACACGGCCACGCGCGCGAAATGATTCGCGCGCAGAAAGAGCTTGCCGCTCAGGTTGGCAAGCCGAAACGCGAAATGCCGTTGCTCGAGGTGCAACCAGAGATCCTGGAAATCGCCGACCGCGTCGCCGGCGACCGCATCGAAGCTGCTCTTTATACCGAAGGTAAAGTCGCACGCAGCAAAGCCGTCGGCGATCTGCGCGAAGAAGTGAAGGCCGCGGTGCTCGAGAAATTTCCGGCCGCCGACAAATTCGCGATCAACCAGGCGTTCGATTACATCCAGAAGAAATCGTTCCGGAGCAATATTCTCGACAAACAAAAGCGAGTTGATGGCCGCGGCTACGATGACCTGCGCCAGATCACCTGCGAGGTGGGAGTGCTTCCGCGCGCTCATGGTTCGGCGATTTTCCAGCGTGGCGAAACCCAGGCCATGGCGCTCGCCACCCTCGCGCCGATCGAAGAAGCGCAAATGATCGACGCCTATGGCGGCGGCGAAAATTCGAAGCGTTTCCTTTTACACTACAATTTCCCGCCATTCAGCGTCGGCGAAACGGGCCGTTTCGGCGGGGCAAGCCGTCGTGAAATCGGCCACGGCGCGCTGGCCGAGCGTTCGGTCGAGCCGGTGATCCCGCGCGAAGAAGATTTTCGTTATGCCATCCGCGTGGTCAGCGAAGTGATGGAATCAAACGGTTCCACTTCGATGGCGAGCGTTTGCTCCGGCATGCTGGCGTTGATGGACGCGGGCGTTCCAATCAAAACGCCTGTCGCCGGTATTTCTGTCGGCCTAGTGACCGAGAACGATGAGCAAGGAAATTTGAAGCGCTACAACCTTCTCACCGATATCATCGGGTCGGAGGACCATTTCGGGGACATGGATTTCAAACTTTGCGGCACCGGCACCGGTGTCACGGGTTTCCAGCTCGATCTGAAACTTCCCGGTGTGAGCCACAAAATTTTGGGCGAAGCCATCCATCGCGCCAAGGATGCGCGGGTTAAAATTCTTGCCCTTATGGCTGCAGCGCTGGCCCAACCGCGCGAGCAATTGAGTAAATACGCGCCGCGCATCGAGACGCTGAAAATTAATCCGGAGAAAATCGGCGCGCTCATCGGACCGGGCGGCAAGACGATCAAGGGCATCGTCGCGGAGACTGGCGCTGAGATTAATATCGAAGACGACGGCTCGGTGCACATCTACGCGACGAGCGGAGAGAGCATGGCTCGCGCGAAAGAGATCATCGGCGGGATGACGAAGGAGATCGAGATCGGCCAGCTCTATCAGGGCCGTGTTGTCTCGATCAAGGAATTCGGCGCGTTTGTCGAAGTTTTCCCGGGCAAAGACGGCCTGGTTCATATCTCCGAGCTGGCTGATTTCCGCGTTAATCGGACGGAAGACGTTGCGAAGATCGGTGAGATGATTTGGGTCAAATGCATCGGCATTGATGACAAGGGACGGGTGAAACTTTCGCGGAAAGCAGCGCTCAAGGAGCGCGGCGAGATCGAAACGGGTGTCCCAATGGGCGATGCCACTCCGGCCGAAGGCGAAGCATCCAGCGAATATCGAAGCCGGGATGGCGGTGGCGGTGGCCGACGCGACCATGGTGACCGTGGTGGCCGGGGCGATCGTCGTGGCGGCGGCCGTAGACGCGAGCGCGACCGCGGGGGATTCGAACCTCGACGTGACGAACCACGCGGTGGAGCTGAGGAAAGGTCGTCACCGCCCGCGCAATCGCCGTCCGCGCAATCGCAGCCCGAAGATTACGAGCCCTCGCGTTAGGCGAGAGGGCTTGGGTTAGCAGGGCTCAGCCTTGTTGTGGCTGGCATCGGCTCGCCACGCCGTAGCCTTGGCGAAGGGTCGGGCGATCCCGGAATTGTAGTGTGCGCTGTCCTCAGCGCAAAACTCTCCTGTCCGCTGAGACAGCGGACGCTACAGCTAGGCGATCCAGCCGGAACGATAATTTCCCTTGCCGTGAATCCTCGCTCGCCTTCAAGAGCATCCGCCAATGGAATAATCCGAGCACGTCCCGCCTCTTCCTGTTCGTTAGTGTGACAAAATGGAAATTGTTCGAAAACTTTATGGCTGGTTAATCGCGGTCGGGAATGCCCTGCGCTCCCCAGTGCTTCTCACCATTCGTCTTTATTGGGGCTGGGAATTCTTTCTCACCGGCAAGGGCAAGCTGTTGGATCTCTCCAAGCCGACCGAATACTTCGCCAGTCTTGGAATCCCGTTGCCGCATTTCAACGCGATTCTCGCCGGCTGCACGGAATGTTTTGGCGGCCTGCTTTTGCTTGTCGGGCTAGCCAGCCGGTTGATCACCCTCCCAATGATGATTCTGCTCGTGGTTGCATATCTCACGGCAGACAGCGAAGCGGCGCGGGCAATCTTTAGCGACCCGGACAAATTTCTCGGCGCGGCCGAGTTTCAATTCCTGTTCGCGGTCGTGATCGTGTTTGTCTGCGGTCCAGGCGCGTTCTCGCTCGATGCGCTTCTCGCGAGATATTGGAAGCGAGGAGATCGTTAGGCGCCCACTTAGCCGGCGCGATCGAAGATCACCCGTTAGAAACAACTGCGAACCACACCTCCATCTACTCGCAAGGCCGCGCCGGTGATGGCCGATGCGAGCGGACTGCAAACAAACGTTACCAGACTGGCAATCTCCTGCGGGGTTTCGAACCGCTTGATGAGCGAACTCGGGCGCACACTCTTGAAAAACTCCTTCTCAAACGCCTCGAATGATTGCCCCGCACTGAGTTGCTGAACAAACTCTTCGACGCCTGCCGAGTGCGTCGGCCCCGGCAGCACGGCATTCACTGTCACGCCCGTGCCGGTGCAGGACTCCGCCAGGCCCCGCGACACTGCGAGTTGAGCCGTCTTGGTCATGCCATAATGAATCATCTCCACGGGAGTCTGGATACCGCTCTCGCTGCTGATGAAAACGATCCGTCCCCACTTGCGCTGCTTCATGCCGGCCACATACGCGCGACTGAGACGCACACCGCTGAGTACATTTACCTCGAAAAAGCGCCGCCAATCCTCATCCGGGATCTCCTCGAAAGGCTTCGGCTCGAAAATGCCCAGATTGTTTATCAGGATGTCCACCATGGAGAACCGGCCGAGCAAAGCCGTGACTGCTTCGGATGTGGAAAGGTCGCCGACGAAGCTGTCTACGTTGGCGGTTGGGGTGGCTTGGCGAATCTGCTCCAAGGCACGGTTCACCGCTCCCTCCGAACGCCCGTTCACAATGACGCGTGCTCCCTCAGCTGCGAGTTGGTTGGCGATGGCAAAGCCAATTCCTTTGGAGGAACCCGAGATGAGAGCGGTTTTATCAGTCAGTTCTAGATTCATAAATTTTGGAGTGCACTATTGATAGCGATATTCGCGTGCCCTCAAAGCCAGGCTGTGTCCTTAAGGCTCCATCCCGCGTCCCTAAGGCGTCAAGCTCAGGGAATAACCACGGATTACCGATCGAACATCTGAGTTTCGTCGTGGGGCGACCACAAAGTATCCAAACTGCGCAGCGACGGCACCATTCTTTACGAAAAGGTTCTCTACGACGCGGAAGTTCTGCTTTCCGCGTGGTCAAGCATCTGGATTGCACGACCTGGATATAACGTCGCTACCGCTCTAAGTGCAAAGGACGGCCATAGTCGGGGGTCATGGAGCACCGGTCAGTTTCCGGTTTATATGGTTTACGATGGAAAGCTCATCTGGACGACCTGCCTCCAGTCTAACAGGATCGATGGATTGCGACCGCGAGACGGTTATGCGCAAAAAATCACGGTTGATCCCCGATTGGCATAGCTTTTGATGGAGAACCTATGGGTAACTAACTACGGTAGCGACACAGTTAGTAAAATTCCCAGAGAACGGTGAGATAGAAGCAACCGGGCGACGTTGGTGGCTTGCATCGGGCAAACGATTCACTCTCGTCGCTTGGGAGAGCGCCACAAAGGAAACGCGGACGTGACGGCGCACGTCCCTCCACCTATCCGAGCAATCCGTGCAATCCGCGGTCAAAAAATCTGATCCTAATCTCCAGTTCCTTGAACTACGACCCTGACTTGATTCGAGCAATCGCCTGAGTCGGTCTCACAGACTTGATAGTAAAACGTTCCGGTATGATTCCAGAGCTTGGCCTGGCCGGCGCCGTCGTCGTCGGTTGTCTCTATGACCGTATTGTTGCGCAACACGTTGACGCTCCCGCCATCAGCTGGGCTCCAGATTAGAGCCACAAAGCGCTTCTGGCCCTGTCTGCGGACACGCGCGTCGAGGGTGAGCGGCGAAACGCCTTGCGCGCAATACCTCCCGCCGGTGTTCGAAACGCCGCGGCTATCGATTCCACCCCAAATGACCATTTCACTCCCAGTCCACACCGCTGTCTGAGTGTCTCGGGCGGTGGGTGCGTTATTAGTAGTAGTGGGCGTCCAACTATCTATGCTGGGATTGTAGTTTCCGCCGGTGTTAAAGTACGAAAAGCTGTCATATCCACCCCAGACGATCATTTCAGTGCCAGTCCAAACTGCCGTGGGACGGTATCGTGGAGGGGGCGCGTGTGCCGTGCTGATGGCAGTCCAACTGTCCGTGCTGAGGTTATATCTTCCGCCGGTGTTAAGACTCCCGCTCCTTCCAACTCCACCCCAGACAATCATTTCACCACCGGCCCAAACAGCGGCGTGAGCGTCTCGGGCAGTGGGGGCGTTCGTCGTGCTGGTGGGTGTCCAACTATCGGCGCCAGGATTGTAATTCCCGCCGGTGTTCACATCACCGTCGAAATGGTTAAATCCCCCCCAGACGATCATCTCAGTCCCAGTCCACACTGCGGTGTGAAAGAATCGGCCAGCGGGCGCGTTGGTCGTGCTGGTGGGTGTCCAGGTATCTGTGGCAGGATCGTACCTCCCGCCGGTATTGGAATGAACAATCTCTCCACCCCAGACGATCATTTCGCTGCCAGTCCACACAGCGGTGTGGTTAGCTCGCGGGGACGGCGCGTTGCTTGTGCTTATGGGAATCCAACTATCCGTACTGGGATTGTATCTCGCACCAGTATTCACAACCCCGTCGTCTCCAACGCCACCCCAGACGATCATTTCAGTGCCAGTCCACACCGCCGTGTGATTGGATCGTGGGGACGGGGCGTTTGCGGTGCTTGTGGCGGTCCAACTATCAGTGATAGCGCTATATCTCCCGCCAGTGTTCGTATAGCCCGAGCCACCTCCACCCCAGACGATCATCTCAGTGCTTGTCCACACTGCCGTGTGATAGAATCGGCCAGCGGGTGCGTTCTTCGTGCTGGTGGCCGTCCATGTATCGTTGCATTCGTTCGGCTGATCCGATTTTGCCGGTGGAGTGCAATTGGCAGTAGAGAGGAAAAGAAGGAGCGGCAGGGAAGCGACTAATGCGAGACGAAATTTTTTCATGGTGAGAGTTAAATGGGAGTGAAACAGGCGATCGATTTTCGGTCGCTTTATTTTCTAGAATGCAGGTTTGCGCGGATTTTTTCTACTGGAAGTTCGTGATTTTTCGGGGGCGCGCGATGGAACGGAGCGCCACCTCGCCGCGTCAGCCCCTCGACCAAATGCTCGGGACCCTGAGCCTGCCTAACGGGGACACGCGGCCTACAACGATGGGCGCGACGCGCCACACGGACGAGATCCACAACGGCGGGCAGGCTGTGCCCGTCCCTCCAATCCGTGAACGGAGTTTTAGCGACATAGCCTGGATGTTTGATTCCCTCGCAGCCCGCTCGGTCACCGCTACCCTCGCGGCTCCCGTCCATGTCGCTCGCCCCGCTCGCTCCATTCAGCGGAACTGCGAGGCAGGCCAGGCAAATCCGCGTATCCGTGGTTCAAATCTTAGGAATGTTTTTCCGGCGCGAGGAAAAATTTTCTGTTCTTTTCCAAAATTATTTTGCCAAGCTTTTGCCCGTTCATAGTATTGCCCACTCGCGCACCTAACGCGTTCCGATTTTTTAAAAACCTCTTTTTCCATTTTCTGAAGCCGCCACTCCCTTTTTTTTCAGATCTCACTTTTCCCACTTGGCGGCCTTTCGTGCGTCGGTTTAGTCTGCACTGATCCGTTATGGCGAATTTTTTTCCGCGCTGGACCAATTGGCTGCCGCTCAAGATCATGATCTGCGGAATCGTGATCGTGACCGCGCTGGTCGGCGCGACCTGGTATTACGACACGCCGAAATATACGCGCGTCGGTTACATGCCGACCCAGCCGGTGCCGTTCCCGCACGATCTGCATGTCACCCAGCTCGGGATGGATTGCCGTTATTGCCACAACGCGGTCGAGGTGGCGGCGCATTCAAATATCCCCGACACGCAGGTTTGCATGAATTGCCACACGCAGGTGCAAAAGGAAAACCCGAAGCTCGAACCGGTGCGCTCGAGCTGGACAACCGGTCAGCCGGTGTCGTGGGTCCAAATTCATCGCACTCCGGATTACGCCTATTACAATCACTCTGCGCACGTGAATCGTGGCATCAGCTGCTATAGCTGCCACGGCGAAGTGAATCACATGCCGGTGGTTTATCACGCCAAGCCCCACGGCATGGCCTGGTGTTTGGAATGCCATCGCGCCCCCGAGAATTTCCTGCGCCCGGAAGATCAGATTACAAATTTGAACTGGAAGCCGGAGGACGTGAGGCCGGCCGATTTCGTGGCGAAATACGGCCAGCCGCAAGGCGTGACCGAAGATTGGTCGAAAAAACAAAACCTCACCCAACGCGAAATCGGTTTGACCTTAAAAGAACGCTGGAAGATTCAGCCGCCACTTAACTGCCAGGGGTGCCATCGATGAAACGCGTTTTCCAACATCCAGCGCCCAGCCAAACCGGGAAACAATACTGGCGCAGTCTCGGGGAACTCAGCGACACGCCGGAGTTTCGCGGATGGCTGGAACGCGAATTCCCAGCGGGCGCGGCGGAACTGGAAGGTGACGAAGTTTCGCGTCGAAGCTTTTTGAAACTGATGGGCGCTTCGATGGCGTTGGCCGGGTTTGGTTTGAACAGCTGTCGCAAACCCGAAATGCATCTGGTGCCTTTCACGAAGAGCGCGGAATGGGTCATCCCAGGCAAAGCGCTCTACTACTCGACCGCGATGCCGCGGCGTCACGGCGCGATACCGTTGTGTGTTTCCACCGTGGACGGCCGACCGATCAAGATCGAGGGCAACCCGCTGCACCCCGATAGCCTTGGCGCGACCGACACTTTTGCCCAGGCTTCAATCCTCGATCTTTACGATCCGTCGCGCTCGCGGCGGTTCGTGCAAAAGAACAAGCTCTCGGACCGAGAGACTTTCGAGAAATACCTCGCTGATCTTCGGACAAAGATGAGCGCGGACGGCGGCGCGGGCCTCGCGTTCCTTGTCGAGGAAACACATTCGCCGACGCGGGAGCGTTTGCGGGACGAACTTCTGAAGCAGTTCCCGAAAATGCGCTGGTGCGTTTACGATCCGCTGCTCAGCGAAGCGCAACGTTTCTCCACCCAGATCAGTTTTGGCGAGAACACCAAGGTGATTCCGCAGTTCGACAGGGCGGACGTAGTTTTTGCGCTCGACAGCGATTTCCTCAACTGCGGCGAAGGCGATCTCGCTTCCATCCGTGCTTTCACCTCACGGCGGCGAGTGCGCGAAGCGAAAGACTCGATGAATCGGCTCTATGTCGTCGAGAACCGGTTCACCCTGACTGGCGCAATGGCGGACCATCGCCTGCGCTATCCAGCCAGCCAGATTCCGGCGATCACCCATGCGCTCGCGACCAAAATCGCGGTGGCGACAAAAGATCCGGGTCTGTCTTCAACGCTGGTCACTCTCAAAGCGCCCACCAATCCGGCCAAATTCGAACCGCGCTGGCTTGACGAAGCTGCGGCGGATTTGCTGGCGAAACCGGGCGCAAGTCTGGTCGTGGCGGGTCCGCATCAGCCGGTGGTGGTGCAACTGATGGTTTATGGGATCAACGCCGCCTTAAAAAATCTCGGCACAACGGTGCTTGTCCGCACGCTTCCCAAGGCGACCCGATCCAACAGCATCATCCAGTTGGCCACGGAGATTGATTCCGGCCGAATCCAGCAGCTCTTCATTTTCGGCGGCGATCCGGTTTACAACGCGCCGCGCTCGATCGCGCTGGATCGCAAGACGAAACAGCCGTTGGATTGGGCGGAGCTGCAAAAGAAAGTTCCTGACGTCGTTAGACTCGGACACTTTGAAGATGCGACCTCGGCCTTGAGCCAATGGCACATCCCGGCGGCGCACTACCTTGAAACGTGGGGCGACGCCCTAACGGGAAGCGGCGCATACGTCTCGATCCAACCGATGATTGAACCGCTTTTCGGTGGTTTATCGGAAATCGAGCTGATGTGGAGCCTGCTTGGCCAGCCGAAAGCGCAAGGCCCGCAACTCGTGCAGGAGACTTTTCGCGCGACGGCGCCGCCCGGAGATTTCGATACCGCTTGGAACAAGTTCCTGCACGACGGTTATGCCACCCATCTGCCGGCGCAGGATCATCCGGCAAACTTCAACGGCAATTCCGCCGGCGGCGTGGCCCATACTCTTTGGAGCAACGAGATTGCCGCGCCGACACCCGATGCGCCTGAGATTGTGCTCGTCGGGAGTTACTCGGTGGACGACGGCCGTTACATCAATAACGGCTGGCTGCAGGAAATGCCCGACCCGATTGCGAAATTGTCTTGGGACAATGCCGCCATGATGAGCCCGGATTTTGGCCGTCACCTCGGAGTCAAAGACGGCGATCTGATTGAAATCGCAGTGACCGACACCGCCAAGGATCCGAAAGGCCAGGCGATCCGTCGAGAATTGGTAATTCCAGCGCTGATCCTGCCCGGACACGCCGACAATTCCGTCACGATTCCGTTAGGCTATGGCCGCAAACACACTGGCCCGGTCGGAGAAGATGCGGGTTTCAACGCTTATCTGCTGCGCACCTCGTCCAATCCGCATTTTATCGTGGCGGATAAAAAGGCGATCGCCAGTGTGACGGTCAAAAAAGTCCCCGGCACTTATAAGCTGGCCACTACGCAGGAACACTTTTCGATTGAAGGCCGCGGACTTGTTCGTGAGGCGACGCTCGAGAATTATCGCGCTGACGAGGAGTTCGTGAAGAAAATCGCCGGGGATGAGGAATTGCCTCATATCCTGCCCTCGCTTTATACCCACCCGAAACTCGATTCACCACAGCAGTGGGGGATGGCGGTCGATCTCAATACGTGCACCGGTTGCAGCGCCTGTGTCATTGCTTGCCAGGCGGAAAACAACATCCCGATCGTTGGCAAATTGCAGGTCACCCATGGTCGCGCCATGCACTGGATTCGAATCGATCGCTATTACGCGAGCTCGAAGCCTTACAACCAGGACAAAGGCGAGTGGCCGGAGAATCCGGAGATGGTGCACGAGCCGATGATGTGCCAGCACTGCGAAAATGCGCCGTGCGAAACAGTTTGTCCGGTCAACGCCACTGTCCACAGCGAGAGTGGGCTCAACGTCATGGTCTACAACCGCTGCATCGGCACGCGGTATTGCGCGAACAACTGCCCCTTCAAGGTGCGCCGCTTTAATTACTTCGATTTTACCCAGCGACCCATCGGCAAGAAAAAGATCGCGGGATTCTCGGTCTACCAGGAATATCTCGGGCCGCTCACGGAAAAAAGTGCGCCCGATACGATGAAGCTGCAGAAGAATCCAAACGTCACCGTGCGGATGCGTGGCGTCATGGAGAAGTGCACTTACTGCGTGCAGCGCATCGAGGAAGCCAAGATCGGCGCGCAAGTTCGCGCCGGTGCGTCCGACAAAACTCTGATCCCGCGCGATTCATTCACGTCAGCATGCGCGCAGGCCTGCCCGGCTGGAGCGATTGTTTTTGGTGACATTGCCGATCCGAAAACGCGCGTCTCGAAAATCAAAGCGGAGAATCGAAATTATCGGCTCCTCGAGTATCTGAACGTGAAAACCCGCACGAGTTATCTCGCGCGCATTCGTAATCCGAATCCAAAGATGCCGGATGCCGGCGAGATTGGGGTTGCGAGCATCGGAGGAGACGCGTGATGATGGCGACGGGTGTGCGAAACGCATCGTTAGGGAGGAAATCGTAGATGGACGGCGCAACCACAGCACCAGACGTGATTGCGGGCGAAGCTTCGTCTTCGGTCGAGCGTCCGCTGGCGCGCGTCCCGCTGGTTCTGAACAAGCGCAGTTTCGATTGGGTGACCAATCGGATCTCCGGCGCGGTGGAGAATCCGACGCCGCGGTGGTGGTGGGTCGCTTTCGCTACCACTTCAGGGCTGGCCCTCTTCGGTTTGCTTTGCATCGGCTACCAGATCTCGACTGGCGTCGGCGTCTGGGGTCTGAATTCCCCGGTCGGTTGGGCGTGGGACATTACCAATTTCGTCTTCTGGATCGGTATCGGTCACGCCGGTACTCTGATTTCAGCGATCCTTTTCCTCCTTCGACAAAAGTGGCGCACTTCCATCAACCGATCGGCGGAGGCGATGACGCTTTTCGCGGTTATTTGCGCCGCGATTTTCCCGGGTATTCACGTCGGCCGTGTCTGGATGGCGTGGTTCCTTGCGCCTGTCCCGACGCAATACGGGATTTGGCCTAACTTCCGCAGTCCGCTGCTCTGGGACGTCTTTGCGGTCTCAACCTATTTCACCGTCTCGGTCCTCTTTTGGTATACCGGTCTGGTTCCGGACCTAGGCACACTGCGCGATCGCGCGACGTCGAAAATCAAAAAATTCTTCTATGGGATTTTCGCGCTCGGCTGGCGCGGATCAAACCGGCACTGGCGCCATTATGAGATGGCATACATGCTTCTGGCCGGTCTTTCCACGCCGCTCGTGCTTTCCGTGCACAGCGTCGTTTCGTTCGACTTCGCGACTTCGGTAATCCCGACCTGGCACACCACAATTTTCCCGCCCTACTTCGTCGCTGGCGCCATCTTTGGCGGATTCGCGATGGTGCTGACTTTGATGATTCCCGCGCGCGCCATTTACGGGCTGCAGGACATCATCACTCCGCAGCACATCGACAAGATGGCGAAGGTCATTTTGCTGACCGGCTCAATTGTTAGCTACGCCTACGCGATGGAGTTTTTCATCGCTTGGTATAGCGGCAATGAGTACGAAAAATTTGCCTTCTATAACCGAATTTTCGGTCCCTACTGGTGGTACTGGTGGGTCGGCATGCTCTTCTGCAATTTCATTTCGCCACAGCTCTTTTGGTCCAAATGGTGCCGGCACAACATCTACGTCGTCTACTTCGTCTGCATGTGTGTGAACGCCGGCATGTGGTTCGAGCGCTTCATCATCATCGTTGGCGGGTTGCATCGCGATTTCCTTCCCTCTTCTTGGGGGCTTTTCTTCCCGACCTGGGTCGATATCTGGACTTTTGCCGGGACCTTCGGAATTTTCACTTCGCTCTTCCTGCTTTTCATCCGCTTCGCGCCGATGATTGCGATGTCGGAAGTGAAAATCGTGCTGCCGGAAGCTGACCCGCACCACGCCACTCCGGAAGAACATCATGTTATCGCGGCCGGCGGAAAGGAGCGGACATGATTACACCGAGCGGGAATCGTGTTTACGGGATGGCCGCCGAGTATTCGAGTGCATCCGCCCTTTACGAAGCGGCCAAGCAAGTGCGCGATGCCGGCTTTAAACGCTGGGACGTCCATTCACCTTTTCCGATTCACGGAATGGACGCCGCGATGGGCCTCGGCAAATCCTGGCTCAGCGCGGTTGTGCTTTGCGGTGGTATTACCGGACTTACAACGGCCTGCATTCTCACCTTCGGCCCGTCTTCATTTCTCTATCCGCTGATCGTGCACGGCAAGCCCTTCAACTTTTGGACGGTGCCGGCATTTTTTCCGATCATGTTTGAGCTGACCGTTTTGTTCTCGGCCTTTGCGGCGTTTTTCGCGTGGCAGGCGATGAACTTTCTGCCGCGCTGGAATCACCCGATGTTCAACTGGGAGCGGTTCAAGCGGGTTACGAACGACGGATTTTTCCTCGTTTTGGAAGCGCGTGATCCGCGCTTTAGCGAAAATGAAGCGCGCGAACTGCTCGAACGGACCGGTGGCCAGCACATCACGGTGGTGCACGAAGAATAACCATGCTGCGCGCCTTCTTTCTCATTTTCATCCTGGTCACGATCGCGTGGATTGCGGTCTTCGGGTTTCGGGGACAGAAAAGCAGTCGGCCGGAGATCGAGATTTTTCCCGACATGGTGCGGCAACCAAAAGTGCGCGCCCAGGCGCCGCTCGATTTTTTTGCTGACCAGCGTGGCGGCCGGCAACCGGTTGCAGGGACGGTTCCGATCGGCTACGAGGCTCCGTTGCCTAACGATGAAGGCCAGGCGGTCGATGAAGAGGGCGAGATGGGTATGCACCCGCGTTTTGGATTCACCGAGGGAACGGATTACTACAACACCGGCAAAATGGGCGTGAACTGGGGGACTGGTATTCCGCTCGATGTGACCCCGGCGCTTCTTCAACGAGGTGAGCAACGCTTCAATATCAATTGCGCGGTTTGCCATGGACCGCTCGCGAATGGGGACGGGATCGTAAAGCAGTTTGGCCTTACCACGGTTGTGACTTTGCAGGACGACCGAATCCGCAACATGGCGGACGGCGAAATTTTCAACACCATCACGCACGGTAAGAACACGATGATGGCCTACGGTCCGCGCGTCACTGTGCAGGACCGCTGGGCAATCATCTGCTACCTGCGCGCCTTGCAGCGCAGCCAGCATGCGAGCGCGGGCGATGTCCCGCCCGAACATGTGGCGGATTTGGAAAAGAAGGCGGAGCCGGAAAAGAAAGCGGAGCCGGAGAAGAAATGAGCGATCGATCCCACGTTTTGCCCGCACCGGAAGGCGAATATTTTGAGAAGCGGCGTTTTGCCGGGTTGTCGCTGATCTGTGGCGTGATCGGCATCGTCGCGTTGGTCCTGTGCATTTTCGCGGGTTATCGCGACCCGGTTCAGTTCAGCTATTCCTGGCTCTTCGCCTTCTTCTTTTTCTTCACCCTTTGCATCGGCTGTCTGTTCTGGACGATCGTGCATCACGTGGTCGATGCGGAGTGGTCCGTGGTCGTTAGGCGACAGCTCGAGAATATCGCCCTGCTGCTTCCGGTTCTGGGTGTTCTCTTCGCGCCGATTTGGTTTTTGCGGAAATCTCTTTACCGATGGATGAACGTTCCCGTCGGGGCGGATCCACTTCTGGATTCGAAGCGCGCTTACCTCAACTTGGAGTTCTTTTTTTCGCGCGCGATCATCTTCTTCATCGTCCTGACACTTCTGGCTTATGTGTTGCGCCGATTGTCAGTCCGGCAGGATCATGACGGCAATCCGCAGTTCACCATCCGGATGCGCAAAGCTGCGTTTATCGGGCTGCCGCTCTTCGCCCTCTGCCTGACCTTCGGTGCTTTTGATTGGGTCATGAGCTTGAACTGGCACTGGTTCTCGACCATGTGGGGCCCTTACATTTTCGCTGGGACGGCGGGCAGCTCGATGGCGTTGATTGTTCTCGTGACCGCCGCTTTGCAACGAGCCGGTTATCTGAAGGGTGTGGTGACGGTTGAGCATTACCACATCATGGGGAAATGGCTCCTCGCCTTCACCGTTTTCTGGGCCTACATCGGCTTTAGCCAATACATGCTCTATTGGTACGCGAACATCCCCGAGGAGACGCAGTATTTCATCGTTCGGAACACCGAATCCTGGAATGTGCTCTCGTGGTTTTTGGTCGTGTTTCGGTTCTTTGTTCCGTTCGCCCTTCTCTTGCCACGGGTGACTAAGACGAACCGAACCTATCTCTGCTTAATCGCCGCCTGGATCATCTGCATGCAACTGCTCGACGTCTACGTGATTGTCCTGCCGGCGCTGCACGGGACTGGGGTGCATCTGAGCATTTTGGATTTCTTGCCGCTGATCGGGATCGGCGGAACGCTCGCCTTTTTTTACCTGTGGTTCATCGGATGGACTTCGCTGTTTCCCGTCCGTGATCCGCGCCTGATCGAATCTCTCCGCCTCACCAACTAGCCGTGCCTAACGACGAAGATACACTCGCGCATCCCGAACAGCCGCGCTTCCTCCTGCCCGCATGGGTTTGGGCGGTAGTGCTATTTGGTTTTTTCGGCGTGATCGTGGCGATCGCTTTCGGGGCAATGTCCCGCGGGTCAACCTATGAGGAAGATCGAGGGAAGGCGCGTGCCGACAAACTGAAGACGGCGCAGGAAGAATGGAATAAGACGGCGCAAAGCTACGGCTGGGTCGATAAAACCAAGGGCGTCGCGCATATTCCGATCCAACGAGCAATGATGCTCGAGGTGTCAGATCTACAAGCGAAGCAACCGCAGGCAGCCGGCCCGATTGCGACTCCGACGCCGGCGGAGGCCGCGGCCACCGGTGCAGCGCCGCCGACTAATCCGTCAGCGGCCGCTTCGCCTGGGATGTCCGCCACGCCGCCTCCAATATCTATCGAAGGCTTGAAGTCCGAAAACCGAGGCCAGCCTGCCGCGGGAGCGAACCCGCCGAACGCTGCGCCTGCCACGCAGCCCGGCGCCTCCGCCACGCCCGCGGCCGCGCCGCAATCTCATTCGCAAGTTCCGGCCGTCTCGCCCACGAACACGCCGGTCCAACATTCGATCGGCACCCCCCTCCCAGTGTCTGGTTTAACCCCTGCCCGAACTTCACCCGCCGCCACGGCCACTCCGCCTCACCGATGAACTGGACCGAATTTTTGGCCTATCTTAGGCGACAAGATCAAAACGCAGCGGTCATCTTCGACCGCGCTGAGCCCATCGGCCAGCCGACTGATCTGGTCATGCCGTATCGCCGTTGGTTCGGCCGCAAGCGTAGCAAGATTTCGCTATCTCAGAGTCGCGTTGGAGTTACCCATTCATGAACACGCCTGCTGGAGTAACTGAAGAGCCGTTAGGCGATGTGGAAGTGACGACGAGCGACGTCGAGCGCGTCGAACGCGCTCTGATCGATGCGTCGACCCGGTTGCCGGTATTGGTCTTCTACACTTCCGCAGTTGCGTGGCTCTTGCTCGCCACGCTTTTGGGCGTTGTCACTTCGCTGCAGATGCACGCGCCCGATCTCCTTTCGGGTCCGGCGTTCCTCACCTGGGGAAGATTGCGACCAGCGCATTTTGACGCCCTCATCTACGGCTGGGCTTCCATGGCCGGGATGGGAACCGCCACCTGGTTAATGGCGCGACTATGCCGAACCACGCTCCGGCATCCGCTTCTTCTCATCGGCGGCGCCGCCTTTTGGAATCTCGGTGTCCTCATGGGAATCGTCGGAATTCTGATCGGACAGGCGACCGGCTATGAATGGCTCGAGTTTCCCGGCTACTCCGCGGTCACGCTTTTCGTTGCCTACTTCCTGATGATGACATGGGCGCTGATCATGTTCCGCTATCGCCGGCGCGGCCATGTTTACATCACCCAATGGTATTTGTTAGGCGCGTTCCTCTGGTTCCCCTGGCTCTACGCCGCCACGCAGATCATGCTTTTCGTTTTGCCCGTCCAGGGAGTGATGCTGGCCGCGGTCAATGCCTGGTTTATCAATAATCTCCTGTTCCTTTGGTTCGGATCGATCGGGCTCGGTACCGTTTATTATCTGATTCCGAAGGTGATCGGCCGCCCGGTGCACAGTTATTATCTGGCTGCGATTGGATTCTGGACCTTTGCTTTCTTCTCGAGCTGGACGGGAATGCAACGACTGGTGGACGGCCCATTTCCGGCCTGGATGATTACCGCCGGTATCGCCGCCATGATCCTGTCGATCATTCCGGTCGCGACCGTCGGCCTGAATCATCATATGACGATGCGCGATCATTTCCCGCTCATGCGTTACAGCCCGACGCTCCGTTTCACAGTGTTTGGGGCGATTGCTTACACGGGTTTCATGATCGTCGGTGTGATTATCTCGCTTCGATCGATGGCGCGGATTGTTCAGTTCACCGAAGCGACAACCGGCTTCAATTACATGGGACTCTACGCCTTCTATTCAATGGTGATTTTTGGTTCGATGTACTACATCGTGCCGCGTCTCGTCGGCCGTGAATGGCGTTACGCGTCTCTGATTAAGCTGCACTTTTGGAGTGCGGCTTACGGCATTGGCTTAATGGTTCTTCTCTTGCTCGTGGGCGGATTCGTCCAGGGCCTGAGCCTGAACGATCCGACGCTTCCTTTCGATGAGACGACCCAAAGCATTCTGCCTTATCTGCGCGGTCGCACGTTGGCTTGGATTCTGTTGACGGTTTCGCATCTGATTTTTGCCTTTCACTTCGGCTTGATGCTGCTCGGCTTCGGACGCACCGCCAGTGTGCCGACGTTTTTGAATCCGCTCGAACCTGAGCCGGGAGGAGGCCACTGATGAAAGGATTGCAACCTCTCTTCTTTGGTATCTTCGGCATCTTCGCCTTCTCATGGCTGGGGATGACCGTGGTTCCGAATCTCCAGATCGGCAGTCTCAACCCGCAAACTGATGAGGACGGTGGCGACGTTTATCCCGCACCGCCGTCTGGCATGGCGATTCGCGGTGCGGAAGTCTACGCCGCGAACGGTTGTGTCTATTGTCATTCGCAACAAGTGCGGCCCGATTACGGTGGCTCGGATCTCGAGCGGAAATGGGGTGAACGTCGGAGCGCGCCGCGCGATTATATTTTCGAGCCAATTGCTCTTCTTGGCAGAATGCGGACTGGTCCGGACCTGGCCAACGTTGGGCATCGCCCGCCGTTGGAAGGAAGCAGTAGCCCGACACCTGCGCCGGCACCCGCGACCGGCACTGCAGCAGCAGCAGCGCCAGCAACGGGAGCACCGGCAAACGGAGCCGCGGCGACTACAGCCGCGGCGAGTCCGGCGGCATCTGCCAACCCGGCTGCGCCTGCGAATGCCTCTGCAGCGGCGACTCCAGCAGGTCCAGCCGCATCGACGACGGCGCCGGCAGCAAGTCCAGCGGCGGCCACGGCCGCGGCGACAATGGTCGCGAATCCGCAGGAGTTGACTGCGGATGGTAAGCCACTGCCTTACACGGCTGGTTGGTACCATCGCCACCTCTATAATCCACGGAGCATTTCACAGGATTCGAACATGCCGGCCTACCGCTTCCTTTACAAAAAGAAGCGTATCAGTGGGGTCGCGTCGCCCGAGGCAGTCAATTTCGCCGGTGACACTCGCGAGGAGCCAGAGGCCGGGTGGGAAATCGTCCCGACTTACGACGCGCAATGCCTCGTCACGTATCTGATGACTCGGGATCAATCCCACGCTTTGAAGGAAGCCAAATCACCACAGACAATTGCACCCGCTCCGGCCAAGGAGGCGAAGAAATGAACGGACCGGGTTCAGAAAATCGTCCGCGCCAGGGGATGGATTACGGTGAAACCCAGGAGGTGCACGATACCCATGCCGCAATCATCAGGGAGAAAGCGGAACCTCGCATTGGGCGCGAACCGCTCTCACTCTGGCTGATTGCGATCTATGGAACGGCCGTCTTTTTTGGCGGAGCCTATCTCGGTCGTTATTCCGGAAATTTCAGCGGCGACGGACTAGACTATCTCGGCGGCGCTCCACGCGTTGCGACTAAAGCGGGGGGAGCAGCGACTGAACAAGCAGCGGAGCTGACGCCGGCCGAGAAGGGCAAGAAAATTTTCTCGGCCAATTGCGCCACTTGTCATCAGGCGAACGGTCTTGGCGTGGCCGGGCAGTATCCACCACTGGCGGGTTCGGAAATCGTGAATGGTGGCTCGCATCGGCCGGTGATGATTGTGCTCAAGGGTCTGCAAGGTCCGCTGACGGTGAAGGGGCAGCACTACGGTTCGGCGGTAATGCAGCCGTGGGACAAGACTTTGAACGATCAAAAGAT
>Ga0207701_10001084_pt1 | contig 28747 bp, 23 predicted proteins | sample KBSSwiSSwithPhiX_FD_184294 | JGI IMG/M metagenome (GOLD analysis project Ga0207701, IMG submission 184294) | Switchgrass rhizosphere bulk soil microbial communities from Kellogg Biological Station, Michigan, USA, with PhiX - S5 (SPAdes) (version 2) | ecosystem: Environmental > Terrestrial >... | reverse complement strand
CGATACCTACTACAGAACTTACAGCTTCAGACGGAAAAAGATCGGAAGCTATCGTAAATACATTTGTTGCCCATGCCTGGTGTATGGCCACAGCAAAGGAGATCAATGCTACTGCCGCCCAGGCGCCGGGAGCAAACTGAACAATGATCACCGAGAGTTCAAGGATAGCAAAAATCAAGAGTGAAAATTTTCTCGCGTTTAAAACACCCCAACCTTTTTTGATCAGCATGGATGATAAATAGCCGCCACCGATGCTTCCAATTGTTGTGGCAGCATAAATGGTCATCAGCTGCAGGCTTGGTTTTTTAAGATCAAGACTAAATGTAGATGCAAAATATGACGGAAGCCAGAATAAAAAGAACCAGTAAATAGGATCTATCAGCGCCTTGCCGGTGATGTATGCCCAGGTTTGACGGAATGTGAACAGCCTTGCCCACTTAATTGATACCTTTTCATTGCTTATGTTTTCGGAATCCTGTCCACTTATGATGTAATCATATTCTTTTTTTGAAAGACGTTTTTGTTTTTGAGGAACCTCGTAAAAGATGAGCCAGAATATCAGCCACACAAATCCCAGGGCGCCTGTTATCCAGAATACTTCCTGCCATCCATAGTTGTTGAGTATCCATGGAACGATCATTAACGCCCCTACAACACCAACGCTTGTTCCTGAATTGAACAAACCGGTTGCCAACCCTCTTTCATTTTTAGGGAACCATTCCGCCACTGCTTTTACTGCCGCAGGAAAATTGCCTGCTTCACCTAAACCTAATCCTATGCGTGCTATCGAAAATCCGGTAACGCTTTTTGCAAGCGCGTGAAACATTCCTGCGATACTCCATATAATGATAGAAATACTATAGCCGATGCGTGTTCCTGTTTTATCGATCAGCCTGCCGGCAAGGAGAAGTCCGATCGCATAAGCGGCAGTGAATGCCATCACGATGTGCGCGAAGTCGGTTTCAGACCAGTTGAATTCTTTTTCCAGTATTGGTTTTAATAGCCCGATGATCTGGCGGTCGAGGTAGTTGATGGTGGTGGCGAAGAATAAGAGTGAAACGATTAGCCATCGGTAGTGCATGGCATCGAATTTAATTCTTTATTTTTTATATGAGAGTTGAAAACGCCCCTCCGATCTTCCTGAAATATCAATTTGAGATAAATAATGTTTGATAAACCGGCTGTACCAGAATCCAGAAGCCTTTACTATTCTTTTCTGCGTCAGGAAATCAACATACACCAGGCCGAACCGTGGATGGAATCCTTCTGCCCATTCGAAATTGTCGGTGAAGGTCCACACAAAATAACCATTAACATTAACGCCTTCTTCCCTCGCCCGCAAAACCTGTGTAATGTGATCCTGTAAAAATATCTGGCGGCTAACATCATTCACTACCCCGTCTTCAACGATGTCGTCGAACGCGGCCCCGTTTTCAGTTACAATGATATTTTTAATTTTTTCGTACGCGCCGAATTTTTTCAGCATCTGGTAGATGCTTTCAGGGTACACTTCCCAATCCATCAATGTTCTTTCCACATTGCGCTTTCCCGCATTGATGATCTTCGCCTGCACGAAAGGAGTAAAATAGGAATGAGCAACTACTTCACGTGTATAATTCTGCAGACCTATAAAATCCATATCGAACGCAAGTTTTGCTTCATCTCCATCCTTAACGTAACGCTCAAGCCGCTGGAGGATCTTAAGATCGTTAACAGGATATCCCATGCCCAGCAACGGTTCAAGAAATGTTCTGTTCAACAATGCATCTATCCTCGAAGCCGCTAACACATCAGCATCATGAAAACTGACCGGTTCTACATGCGAACACGAAAAAGTTGTTCCGATCTTTAAAGATGAATCGAGTGAGCGGATCACCCGCGCACCTTCGGCCTGGCACAGCGCAGCATGGTGCGTTGCCTGCAGGAAATTTGAGATCCCTTTCTTTCCGGGAGCATGTACTCCGAGAAAATATCCGGCACCCGTAAATACCATTGGTTCATTCAGCACCATCCAGTATTTCACTTTGTCGCCAAATGTCCTGATGCAAAAACTTACATATTCTTCGAACCATCCAAGAACATCCCTGTTCGCCCATCCTCCCTTTCTCTCCAGTTCAAGTGGAAGGTCCCAATGATACAATGTTATCCATGGCTGTATATCTAGTTCAAGACAAAAGTCTATCACTCTTTTATAAAAATCAATACCGGGATGATTAACAGCGCCGGTTCCTTCGGGGAATATCCTGCTCCATGAAATGGAAAACCTGTAGTTGGGAATATTCAGCGCACCCATCAGCGCAAGATCCTGGTGATAGTGCTGGTAATAATCACAGGCGATGTTCGCATTCTGATTATTAAAGATCTTGCCTTTTTTCTGCGTGAACTCATCCCAGATAGAAAGACCCTTTCCATGTTTCAGGTGTGCACCCTCTATCTGGTATGCCGCGGTGGATACTCCCCACGCAAATTGTTTTTCAAAACTATTAATGCCATACTTCATTTCAACTACCCAGTTTTGATATTATACGCCTGATCGTAAGATTTTTGAATTTTTTTACATCAAAATCATCTTCGGAGCTGGTGGTAACATCCAGTGTGGAACCGGCTGCGTGCATTTGCAACAGGTCATCAATAATTATTTCAGTTTCATCGGGATAATTCACTTTTATCCTTTCATCGTTCTTTAACCATTCTGTTATGAGCGGTATATGCTTTTTTTTCAGGCTTTTTAAAACCGGAACACCCAATTCCTTTAGCGCGGCAGCATTGCAGTGCTGTTCGTACTGGTTCTTCATGGGTATCACCAGCAATTTTTTATTCAGGAAAAGCGCTTCGGCGGGTGTTTCAAAACCTGCACCGCAAATCACTCCATGTGATGATACCATACTTTGAATGAATGCCTCATTGCTAACCGGTAATAACCTGATGTTCTCTGAATTGATCTCATGATCAAAATGCTTCGAGAATATCTCCCAGCTCACACCTTCGCATTTGCTTAAAATCTCTACTATTCTTTTGTCGTTGTATGCAGGTAAATAAACGGTATAATGTCCCTTGTCAGTAACAGGCATTTCCCTGATCTCGTTACGGATCACCGGCGTGAAAATATTTTCATCATAGCTTCTGAAATGAAAACCATATTTCGCTGAGGCGGGAGCATATGATTTGAGTATAGCACGGCCAACAGGATCTGCATGTTTGGGATGAGGTGATTTTTTATTCAGCACCGCAGCCTGGTGGCTCAGGCCTATGCAGGGTTTATTACGTATGTAACATGCCCAGGACGAAACAGGTTCAAAATCACTGATCACCAGGTCATACTCTCCAACAGGAAGCTCTTTTATTTCTTTAAGCAGGTTGTTTATCCTGTTCTTTCTGTAGGTTTCAAGCAGATCGATACCACCTTTCTTTCCAAAGATGTAACTGAGCCCTTTAAAAACATATTTAACAGGAAAAGGTAATTGTACATCGGCCTGTATACCACTGATCAGTACATCAACATCTGCTTTACGCGAAAGTATCGGTACTATTTCGCGTGCCCTGCAAACGTGTCCGTTCCCTGTTCCCTGTATCGCATAAAGTATTTTCATCCATTCCTTGCAATTACTTCATCATCTGGAACTCACTAAGCAGGTTAGCGAAAAGCTGGTTGGTTGTGAGATCACTCTCTTCTTCAATTTTATTGAGCGGATTGCCTGCAAATAATTCATCATTGTACCTGTAGATGGTCCACCCGCCTTCATTGTATTCGAGCGCAGAAAGATTTTCGATCCAGTCGCCCGAATTCAGGTACATGATCGACCCATCTTCATTGGAGATCACTCTTATTTCGGGTTGGTGGATATGTCCGCATACCACAAAATCATATTTGTTGCTGATACCTATGTCTGCGCTTGTCTGTTCAAAATTGTTGATAAACTTAACGGCGCTCTTAACACTGTTCTTTATTCTTTTCGATAATGATAGCTTACCCCGCCGGAATATTTTTTCTGAAATGAAATTCACGAAACGGTTAAGAAGTATTAGGGTGTCGTAACCAATGGCCCCTAGTTTTGCAAGCCATTTTGAATGCTGCATGGTCACATCAAAAACATCTCCGTGAAATATCCATGCTTTCCTGTTATCATTCAGATCGAGCACCAGTTTATTCACAATAGTGAAAGATCCCATTTTCAACCCCGCAAATCTTCTCAGCATCTCATCGTGATTGCCTGTGATGTAATACGTTTTTTTACCCTTGCTCACCCAATGCATCAGTTGTTTGACCACTTTCATGTGGCTCTTTGGCCAATAGCGTTTGCTGAATTGCCAGATGTCGATAATGTCGCCATTTAAAATGATTGTTTTGGGGTTAATGCTTTTGAGGTAGCGAAGCAATTCCCTCGCGTGGCATCCGTAAGTACCAAGATGTACATCAGAGAGTACGAGAATTTCTATTTTTCGCTTTTTGTTTTTCATGGATCGACAAACAAATATGTAAATCATTTATGAACAGAATGTTACTGAAATATGAAGAATGTGTTATATTAGTATTCCTCCAAACGGTTCCGCATATGAATACAATTCCTCCAGTGATTTGTTATGGTGAAATATTGTGGGACCTGCTGCCAACAGGTGAAGTTCCTGGCGGCGCCCCGATGAATGTTGCCTATCACCTGAATAAACTTGGCCACTCACCTGCAGTGATCACCCGGATCGGTAAAGACGAACGCGGTGCTAAGCTGATTGCTTTATTGGAGGGAAAAAATATCTCAACAGATTTCGTGCAAACCGATAAACTTTTGCCTACCGGCATTGTTTATGCGACACCCAATGAACATAAAGAAATGGAATACGACATCGTTGCGCCTGTTGCATGGGATGTTATAGAATGGAATGATGACCTGCCGGAATTGTTCAACGATGAAAATTATTTCGTATACGGAAGCCTTATCGCCAGGAACTTAACATCAAGAGATACTTTGTTCCGGTTGCTTGAAATAGCGAAAAATAAAGTGGTTGATATTAACCTTCGTCCACCGCATTATGATAATGCATTGCTGCGCGATCTGCTCACAAAAGCAAATATTGCTAAACTCAACAATGAAGAATTAAATTTTATCAGCAGCTGGTTCGGAGATTATGCTTCAACAGAGGATAAAATGAATCTTCTGCGCGACAAATTTAATCTCGATACAGTAATTGTTACAAGGGGTGGTGATGGCGCGATGCTTAATATTTCAGGAAAGATATACAGCCATCCAGGTTTCAAGGTTATTGTACAGGATACGGTTGGCAGCGGAGATTCATTTCTTGCAGCCATCATTTCCGGATTTATTGAAAAACGCCAGCCCTCAGAACTGCTCGAATTTGCAAGCGCAGTTGGTGCCCTGGTCACCTCAAAAAAGGGCGGATGGCCTGAATATGAATTGTCTGATGTTAAGGCAATCATAAATGGAAAAGTAGTTGTATCATAGCATCTTAACTCAGGTTTCCTGATCAGAAAGCTTAAAAATTAGTTATATCGTTTCTTTATTAATGTTTAGACTTCATTAATTGGTATCCTTGTGGTATCATTAAAGTAAAACATTAAGACATGAGGAAGATTTTTATATTATCTGTGGTATTGGGCATCTCAGCAGCGTCAATACTGGCGTTCGTGGCCCCTTCTGAAAAGATCACTACAACTAAAAGCAAAACACAAGCTGTTGATACAGGAAAGTGGACAGTTGACAAGGCTCACTCCAATGTTAAGTTCACCGTTACACATCTTGTTGTATCTGAAGTTGAAGGTTCTTTTAAACTTTTTGATGGTACGATGGAAAATGCCAAATCAGATCTTTCAGACGCTAAGATCAATTTCACTGTAGATGTTAACTCCATCAACACGGATAATGAAAAAAGGGATGGCCACCTTAAAGGTGATGACTTCTTCAGTGCTGAAAAATTTCCTGAGATGAAGTTCACAAGCACTTCCATGAAATCTGTTGGAGAAAATCAATACAAACTGGCAGGCGATCTTACTATCCGGGATGTAACAAAACCTGTAGAGTTCGACGTAACTTATGGTGGCAGCGTTGCGGCAATGGGTACAACGAAGGTTGGATTTAAAGCAAAAACTACCATCAACCGGTTCGACTACAATCTTAAATGGGATAAAGCAACTGAAGGTGGCGGCCTTGTTGTAAGCAAAGAAGTTAATATCTTAGTGAACGTGGAAATGAATAAAGTAAAAGAATAATAACACTCTTCATACATGCCGGGAGACTCACTGAATGTAAACGCCAGGGGCGTTTCCAAAAACACTTACGATGCGATAGTGATTGGTTCAGGGATCAGTGGGGGTTGGGCAGCAAAGGAACTTTGCGACCACGGAATTAAAACATTACTTCTCGAGCGCGGAAAAAATGTAGTCCATCTAAAAGATTATCCTACGGCAACAATGGGGCCGTGGGAATTTCCACATAGAAATACAGTGCCGCTGAAAACGGCGCAGGAAAATCCTATCGTTAACAGGTGTTACGCATTTGGTGAAGCCACCGAGCATTTTTTTGTAAAGGACAAAGAACATCCATACGTTCAGGAAAAGCCATTCGACTGGATCCGCGGATACCAGGTGGGTGGTAAATCACTTTTATGGGCAAGGGCAACACAACGATGGAGCAAATATGATTTTGAAGGCCCCGCGAGAGATGGTTTTGCGGTGGACTGGCCCATACGCTATGAGGACATTGCTCCGTGGTACAGCCATGTAGAGCGTTTTGCAGGCATCAGTGGAAACCATGACGGGGTAGATACATTACCTGATGGAGAATTTCTTCCCGCCTGGGAAATGAGCTGCGCGGAAATGGCCATCCAGCAGAAAATTATGGCGAATTATAAGGACCGGTATGTAGTGCAGGGAAGGTGCGCCCATCTTACCGTTCCGAATGAAATACACATTCAACAGGGAAGGACTCAATGCCAGGCAAGAAGCAAATGCGAACGCGGATGCCCGTATGGAGGATATTTCAGTTCCAATGCATCTACCCTGCCGTGGGCTCAGAAAACCGGCAATTTAACGTTGCAACCGGATTCAGTTGTTCATTCCATTATTTATGATGAAAAGAAAAAACGCGCAGTTGGTGTAAGAGTGATAGATGCCAACACGAAACAAGCTACAGAATATTTCTCGAAAATAATTTTTGTAAATGCGGCATGTCTGAATACAAACCTGATATTGCTGAATTCAACTTCGAACCGCTTTCCTGAAGGATTGGGTAACGACAATGGACTTCTGGGCAGATATGTTGCCTTCCACAACTACCGGGGAACAGTAAATGCCAGTATCGATGGATTTGAGGACAAATATCATTATGGCCGCCGGCCAACGTCGCCGATGATGCCGAATTTCCGTAATGTACACAAACAGGAAATGGATTTCCTCAGAGGTTACATGGTACATTACAATGTACACAGGGGAAGATCGTATGGGGATGGTAAAAATGAAATAGGCGCTGATTTTAAAAATGCGATCACGCAGCCAGGCGAATGGAATGTTTTTGTGATGATGCAGGGAGAAACTATTCCTAAGGAAGCCAACATGGTTTCACTGAGTAAGGATCAGAAAGACCAATGGGGCATCCCGCAACTCGTATTCAATGTTGGATATGATGACAACGATGAAAAAATGCTAAAGGATTTTCTCGATCAGGTAAAAGAGATGTTTGAAAAAGCAGGCTGCTACAATATCATACAAAACGACAGTAAACAGGCACCTGGTCTTGACATCCATGAGATGGGCGGCGTAAGGATGGGACGCGATCCAAAAACATCATTGCTGAATAAATACAACCAGCTTCATGCCTGTCCGAATGTATTTGTTACAGACGGCGCATGTATGACTTCTGTAAGCACACAGAATCCTTCACTAACTTTTATGGCGATCACCGCAAGAGCCGCAAATCATGCAGTCAGCGAATTGAAAAAAGGAAATCTGTAATACTAAGAACTGCGCAGGAAATTCTTATAAGTTTATATTTCATTTTAAGAAAACATCTCAATCTGAAATTCTTTGTAAATTAAATGCTCAAATCATTTTTTATGCCTGAATTACAACTTTCCGATTTGTATTCAAATGAATTGCAAGCCGAAGCACCCGCCACAAGAAAATGCCTCGAAAGAATTCCGATGTCACTTTTTGAATACAAGCCACACGAAAAATCAATGGCCCTCGGTTACCTCACATTGCTGGTGGCTGAAATTCCGAACTGGATCGCCTACATCGTGGAGAAGGGTGAGATCGACCTTGCAACTTTTCCTCACTTCCAGTCAAAGAATACTGAAGAAGTGGTAAAACATTTTGATGACAACATGCAGGCTGCAATAAAAGCCTTAAAAGGCATTACGAATGATCGTCTGATCAATGAAACATTCTCATTAAAAAACCAGGGACATCTCCTGTTTTCTTCATCAAAAAAAGACAATGTAAGCTCTTCTATTAACCACTGGGTACATCATCGCGGACAGCTCACCGTTTACATGCGCCTCAACGATATTGCGGTGCCATCCATATACGGTCCATCAGCAGATGAAAAATCTTTTTAATTGTTTCCTATATTTAATACAAAAAGGATATGAATTCACGCCGTGACTTCCTTGAAAAAATAGCCGTTTCAGCAATAGGTTTACCCTTCTTATCATTTGCCAATTCAGCATGCACCGAAAATGCTTCGGTAGTAGCAGACGGACCTGTCCTTCGCGTTGCGATAATGGGATTAGGCGGCTATGGAACAAGAGTAGCAGAAGCTATGCAATCATGTACGAGAGCCAAACTAACGGGCGTGATCAGTGGAACACCATCCAAAATAAAAAACTGGCAGTCTAAATACAACATCCCTGAAAAGAATTGCTACAACTATGAGAATTTCGACAATATTAAGAACAATCCCGATATAGACGCAGTGTATGTGATCACTCCGAACGGGCTGCATAAGGACCAGGCGATTCGCGTGGCGAAAGCCGGCAAGCATGTGATCTGTGAAAAGCCAATGTCAGTAAATGCTAAAGATGGGCAGGAAATGGTGGATGCATGCAAAGCCGCCAATGTAAAATTGCTGATCGGTTACCGGATACATTTTGAACCTAAAACACTGGAGATCGTAAGAATGCGGATGGATGGCGAGTTCGGAAAAGTAAAATTCTTCCAGGGTCTTTCAGGATTCACCATTGGTGATCCCAACCAATGGAGATTAAATAAGGCGCTTTCTGGTGGAGGGTCTTTAATGGATATAGGAATTTATGCAATCAACGGTTCGAGATACATGATCGGGGAAGAACCTATCTGGGTTACTGCCCAGGAAACAAAAATCGACACCGCTAAATTTAAAGAAGGAGTGGACCAAACCATCCAGTTCCAGCTTGGTTTTCCAAGCGGTGCTGTGGCTTCGTGCCTTTCAACTTATGACATGAACAACCTCGACAGGTTTTTCGTTACCGGTGAAAAAGGATATGGCCTGCTGAACCCTTCCACCGGTTACGGTCCGATTGAAGGAGAAACACATAAAGGCAAACTAAACCATCCGCATAAAACACATCAGACCGTGCAGATGGATGAAATGGCTGCGATAATATTTGAAGGGAAGAAGCCTGTTCTCCCGGTTGATGGAGAAGAAGGCGTCAGGGACATGAAAGTTATTGATGCGATCTATGAAGCGATACGCACCGGCAAGAGTACTGAAATAAAAATTTAGTTTTTAAAAGCTACAAGTGTTGCAGCAGATTTGATCTCATTGAGTTTCACCTTTCCATCAGGTTGCAATTCAAATTTATAAACTTCACCATATTCGCCCAATGGTGATCTGAATGAATTTTCTCCGATGTACTCAAGGTTTATTCCATACACTTCGGTTTTCAACCAAAGCTCACTACCATTTCTGAAGAATTCAATTTTCCTGTCACTGTTCTCAAAACCGTAAGTACCCTGCAACTTATCGATGCCCGAAGTTTCTGCGGCGAGTTTTTTGGAAAGACTAACGTCGAAAGAAACTTTTTTTGATTTATCATTTAATGTCTCAACAGATAATATTCTTCTTTTTGCTGCAGGTGAGGCTGATGACGGATCTTTTTTGAGATACGGATCTCCTGTAAAATACAATTGAGTAATCAGCGGCTGGTAACCCTCCGCTGTGATCATCATGTGATAATGTGCCGGTCTTGAAACACCATCACCGATACCATATGGAACTGGTAAAATAGTATTGAAGAAATATTTTCCTTCCTCATCGCTGAAGGTTGTGGCGCGGTACTTGAATTCATCCGACGAATTATCGTATTCACCCTTAGCGCTGCAATGCCATAGCTCGACCTTCGCTTTTTTAAACGGAGTGGTGCAATCATCGTGTTTGATTTTTCCACTCAACAATATTTTCGTTCCGGGATCATCGGGAATAACGAGGTTTGTTCTTACCGGGCTGTTTGGCCTGTAGAAAGGTCCGAGTATGTCAGTAGTAGTTTCACAGTCGCCAACATAGCGTGTACCATCGAAGCTGATGAATCCTGATGCAGTTACCGCCACTGCGCCAAGAGCCGCATCGCGAATAAAGGTGCGTCGTTGCATAAAAAGGGGTTTGTTTGCTTAAGTTAACCTATTTTTTCTTACCCTGCATTTCCCCTTCCATGTATGCAGAAACGGCCTCTGTAAGGCTTCTTCCCATTGCCGGTGTATAAGGCGACACAACATCAACTTCGTATCCCCCATATTTCCATTCTTCTTCGGTAGGTAAATAACCCAGCCAGCCATTCGTGTACCCGTAATAAAATGTAAATGGGAAAGGCGACCTGTCGCGAACTTCGTTGGAGATCTCGCAGAAAAGCTCAAGTGGAGCTGACCAGATGCCAATATCTTCATTGATCTTCAGAAACCTTACCGGCAGTCTAACCAGGTTTATTCCATCCTTAGTTGTACGGCTATAATTTTTAAGATCATCTTCCCAACCAAGTCCGGGCTTGCGTGGGCTTTCAACAATTATTGAACCTGTAGTTAATTTCACTGAATCAGTTAATGAGGATAATTTTTTATTCGCATCTATAATTTTTTCACCAAGCAGCGCACGAAAGTGGTTGAGATGGCCTTCCTCCGGGTTTGAATAAACACTGTAAATGGGAGCAAGATTTCCTGCTGCACCATTGATGAAAAGAACGGGAGCTCCTGTTTTCTGTTCAACATATTCTGAAACAATTCCTATTACGTCGCCGCTGATCTGAACAAAATCCCCTCCCATCACCGTACCATGTATGGGATAGTTTACGATCAGGGCAAGCGGTGAACCATCTTTTTTCTCGATCCTGATCAACCCTATTCTTCTGTCAACAGGCCCATCAGGATTTAAGCCGATACTTGCCTTTCCATCCACATCAATTGCACGGCGGTTGATATTTGCCTGCGAAAATCCCCAGCCTGCGCCGAGTTTTGCGGGTTCCAGTTTTTTTCTTGCCTCTTCAATACCCGAGATCAATGATTGTTCGATGAACGAGGTATAGGATGTGTCAACAGCGTGCTCGTATCTTTCTCCCATGAAAGTCCTGGCAAGACCCGGAGGGCCTACTTCAGGAGCTGAATGAGTGTGAGTGACAGACCACCAGAAATTAACGGGCTTAATGCCGAATTTTTTATTGAGCTGGGCCGCAACATGATCATAAACTGAAGGAGAGAATTCACACACTTCAGTTGAAACCAGGTAGAACTGGGTGGTACCATCATCCAGTACGATAATACGGTGATAAATGCTGTCGTGTATGCCTGTTGACAGGCGTGCACCATAACCAAGAAGCTGTTTTGGTGTATTAGGTGAGATATTGATCTTCACAACTGCTGCGCGAAAACCTTTTTGGGCATGAGTTTGCGTTACTGAAAGAAACAGCATAACAATGATGGCAGGAATTCTAAGCATATAAATTAAATCTTAATGAACATTTTTCTGTTGTACATGAATCTGAGGATAAGGAATATCACCAAAAAGCTTCCGATGTATAGCGCTGTCTGGTACCAATCACCGATGAATCGTTTCATGCCATCGACAAAAACTGCAGAAACATTGGTAAATGCAGGTTCGAACAGGTGCCAGGCAACATATCCCAGTATTGCATTTGAACCGAGTATCACAAGCCATTTTGTTCCCCACCTGAACCTATATACATCGATCACCAGGTAAAAAATAGCAAGCATCAGTGCACAGATTCCACCGGAATAAAGCACAAATGAGCTTGTCCATATTTTTTTAATGATCGGGTGCCATACATTCATCAGTAATCCTCCGGTTATCAGTAACACTCCGTAAAGTGCGATGTTCCTGAATTTTACAATTGAGGGTTTTTCTGATTGCAGCATATAGCCGCTGAAAACGCCAAGCATGGTAGTTGCGCCGAAATTGAGGCTCGATATGATCCAGGTATAATCCTGTCCATCGTGAAACTGGCCCAGTACTCTTCTGTCGAAAAGATAAGCAACATTGCCCCATTGCGAATAGGCTCCTTCTGTTGAGCCGTTTATAGGTATCAGCAGTATTCCCCAAAATGCAATCATAAGTGCTGCCGTTGCCGCGATCTGCCCCTTAACAGGCAGGTAAAGCGTAAGGATAGTGGCGATGAGATAACCGCTGGCGATCGCCTGCAGTGTATTGGAGTATAATTCGATCTTATCGATGTCGTAGGTTAATAATTTTCCCTGCACGATCATACCCAGCAACCATAATATAGCAACCCTTTTTATGGTATGGATCCAGATGGCTTTTTGAGCATTTTCCTGTGCCAGTCTTTTTTTGAATGAGAATACCATCGACACTCCGGCAAGGAATAAGAACAGCGGCATAATGATATCCCAGAAGTTAAATCCGAACCATTCCACATGATCGAACTGCTGTTTGATAAAACCGGTTATGCTGTTATGGAAAACATTGTCGAGACCCAGGAAAATCGGGTGTCCGCCCATGATCCAGAACATGTCGAATCCACGAAGCGCATCAACGGAAATGAGCCTTTGGTTTACCTGGCCGGGTTTATTTGTTACCTGTAAAGTTTTTAGTTTCTGATCCTGTTGTTGGGTGGCAGCAAGCATTGATTTTGTTCTTTCTGACTAAATATAGATAAAAACAATCGCTATAAACGTGATATCACATATCAAACGTTTGCACAGTAAATGCAGACTTATTACAATTCAAGCACGTTTTTTCTCAATTCATTCATCCGGCCCTTTCCTCAGGAATACAATTTTTCCATTTTTACATCCTAAACAAAATCAAACAAAAATAAAAGAGATAAAACATTAATTATGAACCACAAATCAGCAGATAATATTTTGACGGTCATCGTAAACCTTGTTCTGGCCTCAGTTCTGCTTATCAGCATATTCCTGTTAAATTCATTCACCACGCATCGCATCGGCGAAGACTTCATGAAACAGCTCGGTATTTCAAAAAATGCAGCAGATGATAAGATCAGCAACAGCATCCTGGGTGGCTCACTCGATGCATATGGATTGAAAAATGCAAAAAATATCGTTTCAGGCAACCGCGGGCAAATTGCAAAAGATCTGCTGGTGTATACTAAAACTTATCTCAGCTCACCCGGATTTACCAATGATTATCAAACGCTGAAAGCAAATAATAAACCAAAGAAAGATGTGGTTAAAACACCCGCTGAAGTAAAAAGCGAATACCTGGCCAGCATAAAAAAGATGATCGCTGATTCAGAAAAAGGATTGAAAGACGCGAACAGTACCATGAAACCCATCTATGAAAATATGGTCACCGAAGGAAAGAAACAATTGAAAGAAGCAGAATCTCCCAACAATCCATATTTCACGTCGTATGAAAAGAACTATCCCCAGTTACTGAAAGATATTGATACAAGACACGAGAACCTTATTCAGGATTGGGAATCAGTTTATCCTGCTGATCCGAACCAGTTCATCAAACGCCGCCTTGAAGAATTTTTGAAAGTAACCAGTGACATCGATTATAATGCAGAGCTCGTGACTAAAAATGGTAAAAAATATTTCGTGAAAAAAGAATATGAAAACAAAGATAACAGGTGGAAAATGGCATTCCGCGCAGGACAAGAAGTAGTTGAACCGGCAAGAGCTCTCGTTCAGCAATGGATAGCAGAAATGAAATAATTTAATACAATTCCCTCATCATACATCCAACCGACATCCCGCCACAGGCGGGATCGGTGTTTTAAGGAAGGATGTGTTCAGGCATCTGAATTTTCCTACCTTAATAAAATGGAAAAAACAACTCGCGCCGGCTTCATCAAAAAGACCGCCATGGCAGCGGCATCTTTTTATATCGTTCCACGTTTCGTTTTAGGGGGAAAAGGATATGTGCCTCCAAGTGACAAACTATATATCGCAGCGGTCGGTTGCGGAGGGGAAGGTGCAAACGACATTCACCACTATGCCACAACACCGAAGAAAAACGCAGTGATCGCTTTTCTCTGTGATGTGGACGACCGTATGGCAGCTCCACGAAGAAAAGAATTCCCAAAGGCGCCTTACTATCACGACTGGCGCGAGATGTTCGATAAAGAAAATAAAAACTTCGATGCAGTAACGGTCGCGATACCTGATCATAACCATGCAATCGTTGGGTTAGGCGCCATGCAATTAAAAAAACATCTATACCTGCAAAAGCCTTTAACGCATGATATATACGAAGCCCGTGTGCTCACTGAAGCTTCCAAAAAATACCAGGTAGTTACGCAAATGGGCGACCAGGGCGCATCCTGCGAGGGAATGAAAACTATGCAGGAATGGTTCGAAGCCGGCCTTATCGGTGATATTCTAAAAGTGTATTGCTGGACAGACAGACCTGTATGGCCGCAGGGTATCTCATGGCCAAAAACAACACCACCGGTGCCTAATGAATTGAAGTGGGATCTTTGGCTAGGCACCGCGAAACAAACCAATTATATTGATAACCTGGTACCCTTCAATTGGCGGGGTTGGTGGGAATTCGGTACAGGTGCATTAGGCGACATGGGTTGTCATATTATGGGACCTCCATTCAAGCTGTTAGGCTTAGGATATCCAACAGAAATATCAGGAAGCGCCAGCACGGTGTATAACGGAATATTCAAAGAAGGCATTTACCCTGAAAGCGGACCTGTATCGAGTTCAATAAAATTCAAATTCAAACAGAAAAGCGGAAAAGATCTTGAACTGGTATGGATGGATGGAGGAATAGTGCCTGAGCGTCCGGATGAACTTGAAGAGGGACTCAACATGAACATTGCCCTTGGAGACTGGCCGGGAGAAAATGATTTTGAAGGATGCACTCTTTTCATTGGAACGAAAGGGAAAGTTTCATGCGGCTGGGGAGGCAGTCACCCGCGTTTACTGCCTTTATCATTAAATAAAGATGTGAATGTTCCTAAAAAATATCCACGCGTATCCGGTGACATGGACGGCCACTGGTGGCAATGGGTGGATGCTTCCATCGCAGGATATGGCAATGCAGAGGTGAGTTCTCCATTTGCAGGCTATGCGGGACCATTAACGGAAACTGTTCTGCTTGGCAACCTCTTGTTACGAAGCTTCAATTTTAAAGACACCGGCAGATATATCGATCTCAAATGGGATGGTGATAATATGAAGATCACCAATTTTGAACCTGCCAACCAGTTTGTAAGAAGAAAATACAGAAACGGATGGAATGATGTATCCATGTAATATGCATTTCATGCATTGAAACCGGTGTTTCATACCTGTTGATGAATGTAGTGGAAAGTTGCCCATATATCTTTGGCGTTCAATAAAACAAAACGTAAAAGAAAATGAAACTTACACTTACAATTCTTGCAATATTATCTATTGGACTTACAGGATTTTCGCAGGACCCTCCTAAAGCTTACAAAGTAATTACTATTGTTGAATCGATTGTTCCCGGTGGAGTGGGAAGATCGAGGATCATTGAGAATAATTCAGAAGTGTCCATTGAAGATGCAACAACTGAAAGAACAAATGGGACGGACAGCCAGCAGGGTAAAGTAAAAAGAAAAGACCTTAAGGTCGATGACATCACTGAATCGAAGCTGCTGAACTTTTACAGCTTTACCGGGATAAATTTTCAGAACATCGCTTCTAACGATGGATTGATCACTGCAAAAATGAATGAACTTGGAAAAGATGGCTGGAAATTGATCTTTGTTACCAGTGGCGTTGAAAGTAATGCCGGCCCACAGGATAATGATGGCATTTTTATAACAAGACTTGTTTTCTCAAAGAATTAAGAGAAAGAGAAAGAGAGCGGTTCAAACTCTCTTTCTGTTTCTCTTTCTCAAACAGAATATTTTTCTGCTGTAAAGCCTTAAATCAATAAAATTTACTGATTATCTCCAGGCTATTACATTGTCACGATAATCTTGCATTCTTCGCAGTGTCGCATTATCATCCCATCGCGTAAAAAACGCGTTTTAGCGCGTATCCAGCCCGTATCTAGCGCGTTCAAAGGTGCGAAAGGTTTGCGTTAGAAACGCCCCGGATATGTGAATGATACACGATATTTAGTTCCTGCTGTCCCTTCTGAACTCCTGCACTTTTTCCTTCATGGTTTTCTTACTATCACGTCTCATCAATCGTTCAAATGCAAGACGTCGTTTATCCTTGCTTTCTCCCCAACTATAATAACCCTGTTTGCCTTTTTCATAAGTAAAAACAAAGTGGACATAAGCCGCTTCATTTATTTGCCAAAAGTCAGAAGTTGCTACGTAATTCTGAGGGCCGGCTGTTACTACAGTTTTTGAAGGATCCTGCGGAAACTCTTCGAGTACATTACCATTTTCATCATAGAAAGTAAAGCTTTCACTGGTGGAATAATGTTTATTCGCGTAAAAAAATCCACTGGTAAAAGGATAACCGAAGACCAATCCAGGTATAGCCGAAAATGGATTCTTCAGATGATGACTATAGGTGTATGTTGATCCAGCTACAAGAATGTTGTTAAAATAAAAAACCCAGGAATTTAAATTACCCTCGTTAGTGTAAGTATTCAAGGTATAATAATTCTGAACCGGGCTTACTAACTTAATACCGTTTCCCTTATGATCAAAAGTATAAAACACTTCATCCCAAATCTCGTCTGTATCGCCCACATACCATATCTCGTGGTATCGCTGTCCCTTATTATTATAGAAAAATTTAATAGTTGACTGCAATACGCCCTCAAAATACCAAAGGGAAGTTTTCAACCTGCCCCAGCGGTCGTAATCATGTATATATTCTGTACTGCCTCCAAAAAGTATCCAGTTAGACAGCAATCCTTTTTTATTATACTCATAATCTTCCGGTCCAAATTCACTGTTCACATTCACCAACCTGATGTTACCATTGCCATGCCATCTTGAATCGTCGCTTTGGGTTTCCCCATTAATGCTGGTTTCTTTAATGTCTTTTTGGCAACCGAGTAATAAAAGAGATTGAAATAAAAGGGCATAAGAGAGCCTGTGAGTATAATTCCTCATAAAAAAAATAATTTAGAGATAAAGAAATCGAAATACCGATAAGGCTTCGTTCTGAGATAATTTTTATAAGGAGGATGAGAGCAGGATAAAAATTAAGTTGGCCGCAACTATTACGTGAATTTAACGTAACGAGGCGGTTACACAATTTTATTTGGTGAATAAGTGATAGATTCTAATCAAGAAATCATTAATTTTTTCCTTTACCCTGGAATAAAGGAACCTGTATTCCTGCACGGATTATCGGGATGATAACTCCATCTGATCTCGTATATGGAGAATAATCCTGGTCGAGCACATCAAATAAAACCATAAAATAAAAATAAGGTCTGCCATCACCGGGATATCTTTCGGTAGCCAGTCCTAAACCGGTAAGCAGACTATTGGCCTCCACGTTGTTGGTTTCAGTTTCACCCCCATTAGTGGGAAAATATTTTTCCTTGATGAAATTATGCTCGAATTGTATATGAGCGAATAAAAAACGCAGTGGGTATAATCTTGTAAATGCACCACCTCCATAAGTAGAGGTCTTCAATTTATCGTTTTGTGCAAAAACATCGCTGTAAGCAGTATAATTATAGTTAATTACAAGTCCCGCATCCACCCATTTTGCAAGGCTGTATCCGAAAACCGGGTTTGCTCCTATCTGGAAGGTATTGGTTCCAAATCCGAATGAAATACTACCTCCCGTAAATAACCGGTCCTTCTGGAAGCCACTCTTTGATTCGTTATCAAAATCCTGCGCAAATAATCCTGAACCTGAAATCAAAAGAATGACAAACAGCGTTATCTTTTGCATCTTCATGAATTTGATCACAATATCCAATTCACAATTCAATCTTTCAATGAAAGAATAAATTTTACCATTGTTTTTGCATCCTCTTCCGGCAAATCGGCATGCGGAGTCATTACAGAATAACCCCATGCACCGCTGCCTCCCACAATTATCCTGCGTGCAAGAAGCGCTATGTATCCATCTTTAACCGGGTAACGTTTAGCAATATCCATGAATGCCGGTCCTTTCGATCGTTTATCAATACTATGGCAACTATAACAATCTGAATAAGCAATCAGCACCTCCCCTTTCTGGCGTTCTTTTTCGGGAATGGAATCACTTTCACCAGGAATTGCTTTGATGTAGTCTTTGTATTTTTTAGCACTGTCAATAAATGGCACAGGTACGCCTTCACTATTGTCGTTGCAAAAGGGGAAGACAACTATAAAGGTTCCTATCAAAATGATCCATTTCATCTCGATGCAAAATACACGTCTGAAAAATAAAAAAACAAATCACTTTCATGATTTGTTTCGGATTTTTCTTCCGCAACTGCGTATGGGAATAGTTTACGCCAATGCTGCAGCCATAGTTTTTTCCGGTGCACCCATAGCAGCAGCTTCATCAACCTCGTAGGTTACATTATTGGCGTACTGGGAAAAATTTTTGTTAAGAAAGTCCTGAACTTCAGCAGCTGAATTTGCTTCCCAAAGGCATGTGCCTGTTTTTCCATCAGTTGAAGGATAAACAGCATGCAGTTTCAGATCCTGGGGTATGCCGGATTCGGCCATAAGCCTTTGTGCAGTAGACCAGAATTCTGCATTCTGAACGAAGTGATGAGCAATTACCAACATAACGATTAATTTTAAATGTGAATGAATATTTCATCAAGAGAAGGTAATTTTATAAGGCGGAAGAGATGAAGTGTGGATAGGAGTGCAGAATTGAAGCGAATGTAGAAAAACTAATCAGTTAAACACCAGATTATGAAAAATATAAACAGAAGGAATTTTGTGAAAAACACCTCAGTCGGTTCAATAGGTGCCGCAGCATTGGGATTTTCTAACCTTTCCTTTTCGCAGGAGGGTAAGCATACTGATGAAAATGTATTTGAAAAGCCTCGTGAAGTTTGGATTGCAGCGATGGCCAAAAATGACATCGAAGGTAAAAATTTCAAAGAGACTATAGACGCAGCTCTTCGCGAAATGGAAAATGCTGTTTCTTATAAGCCGGATATTTATTGTTTACCCGAAACTTTCCTTGATCCGGCGCAAAAGTCGCTTGAAACAAATGCGGAAGACGGCAGCGGAAAGATTGCAGGACCGTTCCAGGCGTTTGCAAAAAAACATAACTGCTATATAATATGTCCTATCAATACTGTTGAGAATGGAAAGTATTACAATGCTGCAGTACTGATCGACAGGCAGGGAAAAATAGTTGGGCAATACCGTAAATGCAGGATCACTGAAAGTGAAGTTGAAGAAGTTGGATTAACTCCCGGGCCCATTGATCCGCCAATATTTAAAACTGATTTCGGCACTATCGGCATACAGATCTGTTTTGATATTGAATGGCCCGAAGGCTGGAGGGCTCTTGCAAAGAAAGGAGCAGAGATTGTATTCTGGCCATCGGCTTTTGCCGCAGGAAAAAAATTAAATACCAGGGCCTGGGAAAACCAGTATTGCGTAGTTTCGAGCACTCTGAAGGATACTACTAAGATTGTTGACATTTCTGGTGAGGACGTAGCTGTAAGTGGTCACTTTAGCAGATGGGGAGTTTGTGCACCAGTAAATCTTGAAAAGGCATTTCTCGCCACCTGGCCATATGTGCAAAGTTTTCCAGCTATTCAGCAAAAATATGGCAGGAAGATCCGGATAACTACATTGCATGAAGAAGAAATTTCTATCATTGAAAGTTTGTCGGCCGATGTAAAGATCGCCGATGTAATGAAAGAGTTTAATTTAAAAACCTACCGCGAACATCTTAAATCAGCAGAAGACAAACAGGCGCCTCACCGCGTGTGATGTGTTTGATTTGCATATTGCAATTGCTGAAAAGTAGTTTGCTTGATCGTCCACCCCCGGACCTTCGGGCCACCCCCGCCAGCGGGGGATATATAAATGAAGACAGTTGTTCTCCGAAGTCGCCTTCACGCGGTTGCATAAAACATGAGTCTTCGATGTTAAAGTTGACGGCGCAAGCGCGTGACAGCGACGAAGGAGAACACTGTATGCATTTCCTACATTATTTGTGTTTCTCCAGGCGCTCTGCCATTGCTTTGCGCGCAGCATACAGATCTTCAACATTGCGTGAGAAAGTGCTCACGTCAATAACCATTTTACCGACAACCGAATCAGCAAATTCTTTATCTCCCGCATTTTTAAGCATCTGTATATAATCATAATCCTCGATGCCTTCACGCAAAAGTTCGAACCGTATAGATGAAACAGGACCATTTACATCAGGCTGACGGGTATATCTATTCACAAAATCTCCCGGATACAAGAGAGACCCTTCACCATTAAGCACATACCCGTCGCTGCATAAGTATCCTGAAATAAATGTAACCGCATCGAGCCAGGGATTTGGTGTTTCTGTCCAGAAATTTGCTGCCCAGTAAAGAAAGCCCGTCATCTTATAACTTTCAGTGATCCAGGGAACCATTACCGGATCCATTGCCGGTGCATCAATAAAATAATTTGGCTGCGGATAGATCTGATCGCACGAAATGTACCACGTCATTTCTCCTCCCTTACTTTGTTCTTCTTTGATTGCTTTCTTCACTTCAATTTCGTTCAACGCATTTCCATGAATCGAAAAATTATTTACATGACCTGTAAGATTTCCCCACTCAGGATTATCGGTCACCGGTGATTCGGTAGACAGGAACGGAATGCCTGGTGCAGCTTCATGAACGAGTTTCGCCCATTCACGTGTTTCATCATAATCTTCTTTAGTGTTCGGTTCATCAATAGGGCTATTGAACACAAGCGTTTTCTTCCATCCATGTTTATCAAAATAATCTCTTACCTGCGACAGGTATGATTTTACTTTCGCATTGAATGGTGTTGAAAATGGCTTATCCTTTACCTGTTCTGAAAGATCATGTGGCATGGTTTCGAGCAACACACGGTTGCTTTTTAATTTGTTCAGGTAATAGTCGTACCTGCCATCATCAAACTTTACGGTTACATTATCGCCATTCACGGTAACCTTTGGCGCAAGCTGGTCGTTGAACCATGGTTCCATGCGGTGCTCATACAGGAAATCGTAATAGGTTTGGGTAAGCTTGTCCATTTCGGGTGTTGATGCTTCCTTATGATAAAATCTCGACATCCACCCTTTCGAAATATTCATGTAGGTAACGAGGCTTGTTTTTTCCGGTATGGAAAATCCATATACCTGGATATCGAGCTGAAGTGTCTCAACTTTTTTTCCATCCTGCGTTACAGTAATAGCTCCGGAATAAATGCCTGCAGGGGTGGATGCCGGTACTTTAACATCTACCCATACCGGCCTGTTTCTTACAACTGCATACTGAGCGGCCATATTGAATGGTTCTTTAACTGGCGCCAAAGCATCCGGCCACACTCCTGTACCGCCGACAGGGCCAGATTTTGCATACAACATGATGTAGTGTTCCAGGTAAAAATTAATCTGCGATTGAGAAATACTTTTACCGTTTTTAGATTTGAGATCGGAGGCAGTAATAAAAAATCCTCCGGCAGGTTTTGGTCTGCGGCCAGGAGGAACGGGACTGGTGATCACCACCTGGAAAGGAACATGCTCATTGCCGGCGCCAGCTACACTTATTTTCCCTTTTGATTTTGACCATACGATATTGGCCGTTTCAATTTTATCATCGGGTCGTACTTTTTGTTCTGCGGGTACTGCCCATATAGAAAGCGTATCATGCGAAGCTGCTGAAGAAGATTCAGTGTTGGCGCCTGTTTTCTGCTGACCCCAGGCAATGGAGCATAACAGACATGAGAAAACGATACATGCAATGGTGCGGAATTTTTTTTTCATCTCCTTGATTGTTGAATACTTAGTTATCAAATACTTGTCGAATAAAATTGATCGGGCAACAATGCTATCGAAATTTTTAAAGCAACCCACCCGCAAACGCTTGCGCATATTCAATTCATTTCAAAAAATATACAAGCTGTTAGCGGAAAGAAAACATGATAAGGATGATGATCAGTGAGGAACATGGGTGGAATACGGACCGTCATTGATTCAGTATGCTGACTTCAGGCTTCTTCTCAACTCAAGATGAAAGATCGACTTGTTTTCAGGCGATGCTCCGTACATCACGGATATGTATATTTTATCGAATGGCGCGAGGATTATTCCTCCGCCATAACCATAATGCCAGGTATTTGATTCTTCACCATTCAGCCAGACCCTTCCCTGGTCAAAAAACGCCAGAAGGCCCGCTTTGCCATTAAATAAAAAACTTTTAAAATTAACCAGGTATTGCAAATCATTGTTATTATAATATGCAGTGTTTCCCCAGAAGCGCTCGCGTCGGTAACCCCTAAGCCTTCTCCCGCCGATCGGATTCATCTGGTAAAATTCGGGTTCACCTGTAACATTGCATACTCCATTTTTTATGGCAAGAACGAATTTGCGTGACAACGGAAAATAAAAGTGAAGATCCGCAGACGTCGAGACAAAATCTGCAGATGACTTGAAATTTTTAGTATACGCTGCTGAAGTGATAAAGCTGTAGCCCTTCATTGGCACTACCTGGTCATCTACCTTTTGCAATTTCAGTGTAGCGAGCAACCCGAAAAAATTTTTTGTTTTATAATAATCCGAGTCGATATTTCCCTGCAAATAATCTTTTGCCAGGAAGCGGTCCGCATCATCAAGAATTTTCACGGTTTGAATAAATGGTGAAAATACAATGCTCCCCTGCTTGCCGATGATGTGACTCAAGCCAGCTCCAAAGTAACCGCTCTCGGTTCTCACCCTGTAATAATTCCTGTCATTGGTTACCATTTGTGTTTCGTTTCCCAATCCAAAAAAATTGATCACTTTTACCCAGTCATGATTTGCATTAAGCAGCAAGCTCCATTTTCCCATGAAATTATTTACTATTCCATTGTATCCTCCCCTGATTGCATTCTGCGTTGGAGAATAATGCAGATACATCTGGTGCTGGCTTGCAAAAGGATATTTTCTCCAGTCATATTTTACATTTTGATAGGCAATACCTACATAAAGTACATGTTGCTTGCTATAATATAGCGAAGGACTCAAACCATGCTTATTGTATTTGAATCCCTCGTAATTATATTCATGAATGGATGAATCCCCGGACTGATGTATATCCGCTTTACCTTTAACATCAATATTCTCATCCGGGTCGTCGTAAATATGCAGCTTGCCGTTTGATTTTATTTTATACTCATCATCTTCTATACCTCCAATGATGCGTACATCCATTTTCGAATTAGCGGTTAGGTTAACATCATAAATATCCTTACCGTTCCAGCCGTATACTCTTAGTTCTTTCGTTTCTTGTTTTTTGAAAGTGCGTTGAAACAAAACCCTTGTTTTATTTCCTTCTTTATCCAGATCGTAAATAGTAAGGTAAACCGCTCCGGAATTATCATCATAAATTTCTATGTATTCATTTTTATCAGAAGCGGTAATATCTATTTCCTTAGATAAAAATTTATAATATCCTTCGGCGAATTCAATAAGATGTGCCCTTCGCGATTTAAGGTTCCTGATTAATTCTTCTCCGGAAATGCGAAAAACTTCAGGGGGCATTTGGTGAACAGCATACGAAATCACTGTATCGGTTAATGCCGCCTGCAATTCCTTAGCGGTATTGATCCATAGCTGAAGAGTGATTTTATTAGTCATGACCCTGTCGAGATTGCGGGCCGCAAAATTGTATGTATTAATATTTTTAATGTCGGGTCCAAATGATTGATGATGGCTTAGGCCCGCAGCTGATTTCGTAAATTTGAGCAGATAGCCATCGAACTTTGTGAAAGTTTGGTCGCGGTCGCGGGGAATGGGTTTGTAAACTGTGATCTCATCATGCTTAAATCCTGCCCACCGCCATTGGTCTTCGTGCCGGCCCCAATCACCTATAAACATATCGAAAAGCCTTGCCCTGATAAAAGCTTCCTGGTCTACGATGTTTTTATTGTCATCATGTAATTTTTCAAATAATTTATCGGTGCCGATTATATTTTTTGAGTTGCCGAAATTCGGGGCTGTTTCCCAGTTTTCATCAGGGCGTTGTTCCAGGATATATAGTTTGTTGCCAAAATCAGTATTGAAAGTGTCAAGTGCTTTCTGTTTCGGGAGGTAAACATTCCGGGGCCAGGTGTGGTATATTCCTGCTGCTTCCGCCATCGGCGCCACCATTACGGCAGCATAGGGATGGGCAATGGAAACCTGGTCGTTGACTACTTTTTCAACAAATGTCCGGCGGTAAATTTCAGGCATAGCGCCGCCCAATGTTTTGTCAATGCTTCGTAGAACATATTGCCTGTTATTCGGGTCGTTTAATCTCAGGCTTTTGGTTTGCCTGCTGCCTCCGCCTTCATAGGGTGTTAATCCGCCTGCTGCGGTGTCGAGGTAGATCAGGGGAATGCGAACCGGCGTCGTCCATTCTTTACGGTAATGCTTTCCCCAGAAAAAATTATGTACAGATGACCTTTTATATTGGGGGCCTGCGACAATGATAACCGAATTGCTATCTGCTTTTTGCGAGAATACATACTGGAAGGGTAATATCAGCATGCATAACAACAATACTATTCCGGTATGTATAAAATTCGATTTCATGTTCAGGACCCTTCTACTATAACGCATACGGCTGTAGTACAAATATGTTGAATAATGCAATTATATAGCCACCAAGAATATATTAAGGTAACATGATTCTTTTAACTTCATATACAGTACCTTAAAATCAGAAATTACCCAAATGGCAGCTAAAACCGATTGGGTAAAGGCCATTCAGCCTTTGCTCAAAAAATATAAAGGTCAAAAACATCCTCTCGAATATGAAAATACCTACCAGCTTGTGGTGATGGTAATACTTGCCGCACAGGATTCTGACAGAAACATCAACAAACTGGCTGTCGACCTTTTCAAAGCTATTCCCAACATGAAGGAGCTGGCCAAACATTCCGCAGAAACATTGATCCCACACATAAAAAAAATACGTAATCACCGTAACAAGGCCAACTGGCTCGTTAAAATTGCCAGGGAGATAAAAACTGATAATAACATTCCGAAAACACTCGATGAGCTTACGGAACTACCAGGTATAGGAAGAAAATCTGCAAATGTGATTTTGCGTGAATCAGGATTGCCTGCTGAGGGAATAATGGTAGACCTGCATACGGTAAGAGTAGCACCCAGGCTCGGTATTGTTGATTCTGCAGATCCAAAAAAAATTGAACTGCAGCTTATGGAGATCCTTCCCTCTAAATACTGGGATGCCGGAATGGCCATGTCGTTTCTTGGCCGTGAGATCTGCAGGCCTAAACCAATGTGTGAAATGTGTTTAATGCGGCCAGTTTGCGAATACTATAAAAAAGTAATTTCAGAGATAAAATAAATAAACGGGACTGCCTATGACTTATCTTATACGGATAACTTTTTTGCTATTCTTTACTGCGCTGACAAAATTAAATTACGCACAAACTGCCGGGCCTGCCATTCTTCAAAAACAATGGAAGGCCGCATGGATACAGGTTCCGGGTGAGCCATCAAATGAATATGGTGTTTACCTGTTCCGTAAAAACCTGGACATTGCCGGCAAACCTTCTGCTTTTTATATTCACGTTTCCGCAGATAACCGTTACAAATTATTTGTGAATGAAAAAATGGTGTCACTGGGCCCTGCCCGCGGCGACATTACGCACTGGAATTATGAAACTATAGATATCGCCCCTTTTCTGCAACAGGGAAGAAATGTTATTGGCGCAATCGTGTGGAACGAAGCAAAATTTAGACCCGAGGCACAGATATCATTAAGAACAGGATTGATAGTTCAGGGAGCAACCGAAGCGGAACAGGTGATCAATACAGGCGCAAGCTGGAAATGTTCGCGCGACAACAGTTACAAACCTTTGCTGGTTAAGATCCCCAATACATATTATGTTGCCGGTCCGGGTGAATTTGTGAATATGGCCGAACATCCCCGTGAATGGATGAAAATCGATTTCAACGATGCCTCCTGGAAAAATGCTGAGATCATTTTCCCGGGAAATCCTAAAAATATTGCCGGGGCGTTCGGTATACCGGTTGGATGGTTGCTTGTTCCTTCTTCCCTTCCACAAATGGAGCTTTCATCAGAACGGCTGAAAACAGTAAGAAGCGCAAAAGGGGTTGCTCTCCCACCCTCATTTCCGGCATCAAGATCTGTGTTTACTGTACCCGCGAATTCGAAAGCAACCATACTCCTCGACCAGGGATATCTTACCAATGCATATCCCACATTAATTTTCAGTGGTGGTAAAGATGCCTCCCTTTCCATGGAATACGCGGAGACCCTTTACACAAAATATCCCGCAAAAGGAAACCGTAATGAAACAGAAGGAAAAGAATTTGTGGGCCGTAAAGACAGCATCGTATCCGATGGCAATGCAGGCCAGCAATACACCACTTTAAACTGGAGAACTTACAGGTACCTGCAATTAAGCATCAGTACAAAACAGGAACCTGTAATGATCGATGATCTCTATGGAACTTTTACAGGATACCCTTTTAAATACAACGCCGTATTTGAATCAGACAATCCTGAACTGAAAACAATAATGGAAACAGGATGGCGCACCGCAAGGCTTTGCGCAGTTGAAACTTATATGGATTGTCCTTATTACGAACAGCTGCAATATATAGCAGACGGAAGAATACAGGCAATGATCTCATTATATAACAGCGGAGATGACAGGCTGGTTAAAAATGCCATCAACATTATGGATCATTCAAGACAGCCTGAAGGCATTACCTACAGCCGTCATCCTTCGTACTCACCTCAATTCATTCCGACATTTACACTATGGTATATAGGAATGCTGCATGATTACTGGAAGTATGGAAAAGATACCGCGTTTATTAAAAACAAACTGGCCGGCGCAAGACAGGTTCTCAATTATTTTCATGATTATCAGCGCGGCGATGGTTCAGTTGTTAATGTCCCTTACTGGATGTTTACCGATTGGGTGGTAAAAGAAGGATGGGTAGAGGGCGCAGGACCATTCGGATCCGACAGCACATCATCACTCATCGACCTGCAATTATTATTTGCTTACCAGGTTGCTTCCGAAATGGAACTGAAAAGCGGCATAAAAGAATATGCTTCGCTCTACAACAAATACGCAACACAACTTAAATCAACCATACGCAAAAAATACTGGGATCCTTCCAGGGGATTATTTGCAGACCGTGCTGAAAAAGATCTATACTCACAGCATGCAAACGCACTTGCTATACTCACAGGGCTTGTCACCGGAAATGAAGCCACTGCCATTGCAAAGAAAATACTCGCGGATACAAGCCTTGCTACTGCTTCAATATATTTTAAATATTATCTGCATCGCGCACTGATCAAAGCAGGCCTGGGGAATGATTATATCAACTGGCTTGGTGCATGGCGCGAAAATCTGAAAATGGGATTGACCACATGGGGTGAGTCGCCGGATATTGATAAAACGAGATCGGATTGTCATGCCTGGGGATCGAGCCCTAACATTGAATTTTTGAGGACTGTTATTGGTATTGACAGCGATGCGCCTGGATTTTCAAAGATCAGGATCGAACCTCATCTTGGTTCACTAAATAATGCAAAAGGAGAAATTCCGCATCCGAAGGGAAAAGTTAGCGCTGAATACGTGAAGGAAAATAACAAATGGACCGTTACTATCAGCCTTCCTGCGGAAACAATCGGAACGTTGGTTTGGAACGGAAAAAATTATAAGCTGAAGGCAGGCAATAATGCATTTACTTTTTAAAATCCACTTATGCAGGTTATCATAGGCGCAATTCTACATTTCATAGGTGGTTTTGCTTCAGGAAGTTTTTACGTTCCTTTTAAGAAAGTAAAACAATGGCATTGGGAAAGCTACTGGATCATTGGAGGATTATTTTCATGGCTCATCGTTCCTCCGCTGGCCGCATGGATCACCGTACCCGGCTTTTCAAAGATAATTTCTGATACATCTTCATCAACATTCTGGTGGACCTATACTTGGGGAATATTCTGGGGGATCGGAGGGTTGATGTATGGATTGGGCATGAGGTACCTCGGACTTTCTTTAGGCAATTCGGTGTTGCTTGGATTTACATCTGCATTCGGTGCGCTTGTACCGGCGATCTATTACAACTTTGTGCCAACGCCGGGTAAAACAACTTTTAATGATCTCGTTACTACTTCATGGGGACGAATTGTTTTTGCGGGAATAATAATCTGCCTGATCGGTATTTTTATCTGTGGCTATGCCGGAGTATTAAAAGAAA
>Ga0207701_10001083_pt1 | contig 28761 bp, 29 predicted proteins | sample KBSSwiSSwithPhiX_FD_184294 | JGI IMG/M metagenome (GOLD analysis project Ga0207701, IMG submission 184294) | Switchgrass rhizosphere bulk soil microbial communities from Kellogg Biological Station, Michigan, USA, with PhiX - S5 (SPAdes) (version 2) | ecosystem: Environmental > Terrestrial >... | reverse complement strand
CGCGCTGTCGATGCAGTCCTCGCAGCCGTGGACGCACCGGCGCCGCCGATGCGTGCCGTGCGCGCTGCCGGTCTCGACGGCCGTGGGGCGCGCCGGGTCGCGGCCGCGATAGCGCGTCTGGTGCGCGCCGGACGGGACGCCGCATGACCGAAACGCCGCGCGCCGTCCTGTTCGACCTGGACGAGACGCTGTATCTGGAGCGCCGATTCGCGCTGAGCGGTTTCGCCGCGGTGGCCCGTGCCGTCGCCCCGCAGGCTGGTGTTCCGGCTCACGCGATCTTTACGCGGCTGTCAGCGGCCCTCCGCCGAGGCGACCGCGCGGTGGCCTTTCAGCAGCTGTGTTCAGGGCTCGGCTGGCCGGAGTCTCGAGTGGACTCGTTGGTCGACCTCTATCGCAGCCACGCACCGAACCTCCGCCTGCCGCGCCGTACACGCCAGACGCTCGACGTTCTGCGTGGGGAGTGGCGGCTGGGGATTGTGACGAACGGGCCGGTGGGGATCCAGGCCGCGAAGGTCGACACGCTCGGCCTGGAGCCGCTGGTCGACACCGTGGTCTTCGCCTCGAGTTGCGGCCTGGGTGGCGGCAAGCCGTCGCCGGAGGCGTTCGTGACCGCCGCGCGACGCCTCGGGGTGATCCTGCCGCGCTGCGTCTTCGTCGGCGACGATCCGCGCTGCGACATCGCCGGGGCCCGTCGTGTCGGCATGAAGACGATCCGGATCCGCCGGGGCGTCCATCGCCACGCCTGGTTGGCCGACTACGAGGAAGCGGACGCCGTCACCACCTCACTGCTCGACGTGCCGCAGCTCGCGGCCGGGTTGCTCGGAGAAACGGAAGCGCTATGTGCATGATGATTGCGGATCGCGAGGTCGCCGCGAACGCGCCGTTGTTCGTGATCGCCGAGATCGGCCTCAACCACGGTGGTGACATCGACGACGCGCTGGCTCTGGTCGACGCCGCCGCCGGGGCGGGTGCATCGGCCGTCAAGCTCCAGAGCCTGCGCGGCGAGACGCTGGTCGCCGCCGGATGTCCCGGCCCCGCGCACGTCGACAGCGCCTCGCTGGTCGACTTCTTCCGTCGCTTCGAGCTCGACGAAGCGGCGCATGCCGCTGTCGCGGCACGGGCACGCGCGCGCGGGTTGGCCTTCATGTCCACCCCGTTCGAGGAAGCCGCGGTCGACATGCTCGAGCGGCTCGGCTGCGACGCCTACAAGATCGCCAGCGGGGACGTGACTCATCACCGCCTCATCGAGCGAGCCGCGCTGACCGGCAAGCCGGTCGTGATTTCGAGCGGTATGAGCGGCCTCGAGGAAGTCAGGGACGCCGTCGCCGTAGCCCGTCGCGCCGGTGCGACCTCCATCGCCGTCCTGCATTGCGTGTCGGCCTACCCGGTCCCGTCGGGTAGTGAGAATCTTCGCGCCATCGCCACCTTGACGCGCGAGTTGGGCCTGCCAGCCGGCCTCTCCGATCACGGCACGAGTGAAGACGATGTCGTCGCGGCGGTGACGCTCGGGGCGGTGATTTACGAACGTCACATTGTGCTGGACGAGCAGGGCACGGCTATCGACGCCGCGGTGTCGTCGACCGGCGCGCAGCTGGCGGCGCGCATCCACGCTGCCGCCCGCGTGCAGGCCGCCCTCGGCGACGGCCGGAAGGCGTGCCTCTCCGCGGAAGCCGTCAACATGGCAGCCAGCCGCCGTGCGCTCTACGCGGCTCGCGATCTCGAGCGTGGCGCGCTCGTCCGTGCCGAGGACATCGTCGCCCTGCGGCCGGCCGAGGGTCTGTCGGCCAGCCGCTGGCACGACCTCGTCGGCCGCCGCCTGCCGCGCGCGATCACCGCCGGGAGCGCGTTCGTCGCCGGCGATCTGCGCGGGGACCAGCGACCGGAGAGCCGCGATGCGGCGTAACGTCCTCATCACCGCCGCGTCGCGCCGCGTGCCGCTGGTCGATGCCTTCCAGCGGGTGCTGCGCGAGACCGGTGGGCGCGTGATCGTCACCGACGTCAACGCGATGTCCCCGGCGGTCCACGTCGCCGACGCCGCGTTCCGCGTGCCGCTCGCCACCGATCCCGGCTACGTCGAAGCCCTGGAATCGCTGTGCGCGGCCCACGACGTCGGCCTGCTCGTCCCGACGATCGATGACGAGCTCGAGGTCATCGGTGCGGCGCGAGCCCGGTTCGAAGCGGCCGGTGTCCGCGTAGCCGCGTCGCCGACCGAGACCGCAGCGATCTGCAACGACAAGCTGCGGACCTCGGAGGTGCTGCGCGCGAAGGGCATTCCCGCCGCGGAGTCATGGCTGCCGGCCGGCGTTCCGGCCGGCGTGCGGTTCCCTCTGTTCCTGAAGCCGCGCAACGGCCGCGGCGGTGTGGGCGCGTACACGGCCCGCACGCGGCGCGAGTTCGAATTCTTCGCCGAGTACGTCGATCGTCCGGTCGTCCAGGAGTATCTCGACGGTCCGGAGTTCACGATCGATATGCTCTGCCACGAAGGCGAGCCGCTGGCGATCGTGCCGCGCGAGCGCGTCGTCATCCGCGCCGGCGTGATGGACCGCGGCCGCACCGTCCGCGCCCGATCGCTCCTCGATCTGGGCCTGGCGTGTGCCACGGCGCTCGAATTTCACGGTCCCGTCAACATCCAGTGCCGCATCGTCGGCGGCGTGCCCACAGTGTTCGAGATCAACCCCCGCTTCTCGGGTGGCATCCCGCTCACGATCAAGGCGGGCGCGAACTTTCCGCGCATGCTGGTCCACCTCGCGCGCGGTCGGCGCGTCCAGCCCAGCATCGGCCACTTCACCGCCGGGCTGTGGATGACGTCGTACGAAGCGGCGATCTTCCTGCAGGCGGACGAAGCGGCGGTATTTCCACGATCGGTGGCGCCGATCCGGGTGGTCGCATGATTGCCGGAAAGGTCGCCGTCCTGCTCCAGGCCCGGCTCGGTTCGCAGCGCCTCCCGGCTAAGGTGCTGGAGCCGATCGCTGGCGCCACACTCCTCGCACACTGCGTGCGCCGCTTGCAATCCGCGATGGTAGGCCCGATGGTGGTCGCCACGACGACGCTCCCGGCAGATGACGCGATCGAGGCGGAGGCGCGTCGCCTGGGCGTGTCGGTGTTTCGCGGCAGCGAGGACGATGTGCTGGGCCGGTTCGTGGCTGCGGCGGCCGGCGCCGGAGCGGAGTTCGTCGTTCGCGCGACCGCCGACAATCCTGCCGTCGACCCCGGGTCCGCCGTGCGGCTGATCGAGGCGCTGCGCGCGGCGCGCGCCGATCACGCGGTGGAGGAGGGGCTGCCGTGCGGCAGCACCGTCGAAGCTGTGACCGCGACGGCCCTGCGGGACGCGGCGGCCCGGACCGCGGATCCTGCGGACCGCGAACACGTCACGCCCTACCTGCGGCGCGCCCGATCCGGCTTCAAGTGCCTGATCCTCGCAGCGCCGGCCGCGGTTCGTCGCCCTGACCTGCGCTTCAGCGTGGATACTGCGGCCGATCTGGCGTACATGCGCCGCGTCCTCAGGGGCGGAGGGGCGACCGGTGGTCGGGTGGTTCCGCTCGCCGACCTGATCGCCGCCGCCGACCGGCTGGCGGCGCAGCAGGAGGTGGCGTGATCGACGTGACGCGGCTCGGCGGCGGCGCGCTCATGGTCAACGTCGACCTGATCCTGTCGATCGAGCAGACGCCCGACACGATGATCGCGTTCGCGAACGGGGAGAAGATGCTGGTGCGCGAGACGCCCGCCGTCCTGGTCGAGCGGCTGGTCGCGTTCCGCCGGCGCGTGGGGCACCCGGATCATCTCAGAATCGGGGACGGCGCGCATGGCGAGTAAGCCGCGGCGTTCCCCCGCGCGCAGCCGGGTGGACTTTGGATCGCTGATCGGCGCGCCGCTGGCGATCGGCTTGATTCTGATCGGCCAGGCGATTGAAGGGGGCAGCGTGCGCAGCCTCCTGCAGGTGGCCGCGGCGCTGGTCGTGTTCGGCGGCACGGCCGGCGCGGTGCTGCTCAGTTACGGCTCGGCGGACGTGATCACCGCCGTCCGCAGTGTGCGCGCGGCTTACGCCGATTCGCTGGAGCCAGCCGCCGCAGTGATCACGCGAGTGCTGGCGTATGCCAATCGCGCCCGCAGGACGGGCATCCTCTCGCTCGAAGCGGAGCTCGAGGCGGAACCTGACCCGTTCCTGCGACGTGCGCTGCGGCTGGCGGTCGATGGATCCAGCCAGTCGCAGATCCGCCATGCGCTGGAGCTCGAGATGGAGCTCCTCGCGGATCGCGAAGATGTTCCGGCACGGGTGTTCGAGTCGGCTGGCGGCTATGCGCCGACCATCGGCATCCTCGGCGCCGTGATCGGCCTGATTCACGTGATGGGCAACCTGACCGATCCGGCGAAGCTCGGGTCCGGCGTCGCGGTCGCGTTCGTCGCGACGATCTACGGCGTCGGTTCCGCCAACCTGATCCTGCTGCCGGTGGCCAGCAAGCTGCGCCAGCGCGCCGAGGCGTCGACCCGCCGCCGCGAGATGCTGATCGACGCTGCCCTGGCGGTCCAGGAAGGGATCAACCCGCGGCTGATCGAGCAGCGCTTCTCGGGTCACACTGGCGCCGTCGTGCGACCTGAAAGCCGGCCCGCGGTGTCGCTCCGGGAACGAATGTCATGAGACGCCGGCGCCGCCTCAATCGGCGCGTCGCCCCGCCGTCGCACGAGCGGTGGCTGGTCTCGTACGCCGACTTCATCACCCTGATGTTCGCGTTCTTCACCGTGCTCTACGCGAGCTCGACGGTGGACGCGCGCAAGATGATGACCGTTGTCGACTCGATGCAGCGGGTCTTTGACAGCCAGGGCGCACCACCCCCCGCCGCGCCGCCGGCGGAGAAGCACATTGCGCCGCCGCTGGTGGACCCGCCGGGCGCCAACCTCCTGGTCGTCCGGGCCTCGCTCCAGAGTGACCTCGCGTCAGAAATCGCGCAGGGCCGGGTCGCCGTCGAGCCCGACGCGCGCGGCCTGGTGGTGTCGATCCGCGAGTCGGGCAGCTTCACCACCGGCAGCTCGGACTTGCCTCCCGCGGCGCAGCAGGTGATCTCGACCATCGCCGGACGTCTGCGCGGCATCCCGAATACGCTCCGCATCGAAGGGCATACGGACGACGTGCCGATCCAGACGTCGAAGTACGCGTCGAACTGGGACCTGTCAACCGCGCGGGCGACGCACGTGGTCGACTACCTGATTACCGACGGGCACATCGAGCCGACCCGCCTGTCTGCCGCCGGCTATTCCCAGTTCCATCCGAGAGTGCCGAACGACTCGGCCGCGAACCGGGCCCTGAACCGCCGCACCGACATCGTGATCCTCAATACCGCCACGCGACTGGCGGAGGAGCCGGCCGCGCGATGAGCGAGCCGCGCGCGATCCGGGCCAGGACCGGTCTCCATCTGCGGGACGAGGCATTACTGTGCGAGCTGCTCGGGCGGGCACCGCGGGTCCTGTCGCGTGGAGAGGAGCGGCCGCGCGAGGGCTGCGTGATGGTAACTGGCGCGGGCGGGTCGGTCGGGTCGGAGCTCGTCCGCCAGTTGGCCGCACGCCGGCCGCACCGCCTGGTGTTGATCGAGCACAGCGAGTACGCGCTCTTCCGGATCGAGCAGGAGATCCGCGAGCGCATGCCTGACGTGCGCATCGAGCCGGTGCTCGCCGATGTCACCCGGCCGCGTCAGATGCGCGCCCTGTTCGAGCGCACGCGTCCCACCGTGGTCTTCCACGCCGCCGCGTACAAGCATGTCGCGATGCTCGAGCGCGACGTGCTCTCCGCGGTCCGCGCCAACGTGTTCGGCAGCCTCGTCGTGGCCCGTCTGGCGGGGCGGTACGGAGCCCGGTTCCTGCTGATCTCCTCGGACAAGGCGGCGAATCCGCGCAGCGTGATGGGTGCGAGCAAGCGCCTGGCGGAGCTGGCTGTCCTGGCCGGTCGCCAGGGCGCCAGCCAGGTCGTCATCGTCCGTTTCGGGAACGTCCTCGCGAGCAGCGGCAGCGTGGTCGAGGTCATGCTCGATCGAATCCGACGCGGCGAACCGGTGCAGCTGACCGATCCGCACGCCACGCGGTACTTCATGACGGCGGGTGAAGCCGTATCGCTGGTGATTGAGGCGGACCGGCTGGGGCACACGGGCGACGTGTTCTGGCTGGACATGGGGAAGCCGGTGCTGATCGCCGGGCTGGCAGAGCGCCTGCGGGCGATCGCCGTGCAGGCCGGGCTGCCGAAGGTTGGGGTCGAGGTGATCGGCCTCCGGCCAGGAGAGAAGCAACGCGAGGAGCTCACGGTCCAGGGGCTGGAGCTGCTCTCGACCGCGCACCCGTCCATCTGCGTCGCGCGACAGGCCCCGTTCGATGCCGCCTCGGTGCGGCACGCCATCGCCGAACTGCGCGCGTGCGTGCGCGTGCAGGACGCGGCCGGTGCACTGGCGGCGATCGCCGGGGCCGTTCCCGAGTACGTCTCGAGTGACGCTGCTGTCGCGGCTGCCTCGAGTGTTACTGCCACGTTCGCTGCGCTCGCCCCCGTCGGCCGCTGACCTCTGGCCGCGGCCACACCATCCTTTCGCCCCCGACCCTCAAGATCGTCAGCGCCGCGCCGATTTCAGCTTCAGGAATCGGTTTGGTCGCGGAGCGGATCATTCATGCTGCTGCTGGTCGGAGCTGTCATCGTCATCGCGTCGGTCCTGGGCGGCTTCATGATGCACGGAGGGCAGCCTCTGGTCCTGAATCAGCCGACCGAGTTCATCATCATCGGCGGCGCGGCGCTTGGCTCGGTCGTGATCAGCACTCCGGTCAAGGTGCTCAAGGCTCTGGTCGGCCAGCTGAAAGGCTTGTTGGCATCCGCGCCGGGGAAGGCCGAGTACCTGGATCTCCTCGCGATGATGTATCAACTGTTCCGCATCATCCAGCAGTCCGGGATCATGTCGCTCGAGTCGCACGTCGAGAAGCCGGACGAGAGCCCGATCCTGTCGAAGTATCCGAAGTTCCTCGGCCGGCATGCATCCGCCGACTTTCTCAGTGACTCCATCAAGGTGATGATCCTCGGCGGTATTTCGGCCTTCGACCTCGAGGCGCTCATGGACGAGGATCTGCACGTCCACCATTCAGAGGCGCTCAAGGCGGGCGGCGCGATGACCAAGGTCAGCGACGCGATGCCCGGGCTCGGCATCGTCGCCGCGGTGCTGGGAATCGTCATCACGATGGGCCTCATCGACGGGCCGCCGGCGGAGATCGGTCATTCGGTCGCGGCGGCGCTGGTCGGTACGTTTCTGGGCATCCTGCTTTCCTACGGGTTCCTCGGGCCGCTTGCGACCAGCCTCGAGCACCGCGTCGAGGACGAGGGGCGCTACGAGCACTGCATCAAGGCGGGTCTCCTGTCCGTCTACAAGGGCATGCCGCCGGCCATCGCCGTCGAGTTCGCCCGGCGCGTGCTCCCGCACGACGTTCGGCCGACGTTCGAAGAAACCGAGGCGGCTTGCAAGGGCGCCGGCAAGGCTGACGCCGCAGCGGCAGCCTGAGGATCATGTCGAAAGCTCCGGTCATCATCGTCAGGAAGGCGCGTCACGTCGCGCATGGCCATCATGGCGGCGCGTGGAAGGTCGCATTCGCCGACTTCATGACGGCGATGATGGCGTTCTTTCTGGTGCTGTGGATCGTGGGGCAGTCGAAGGCGACCAAGGCCGGCCTCGCCGGCTACTTCCGCGATCCTGGCGTGCTCGAGCACGAGCGATCGACCGGCATTCTCCCTGGCGCGACCGCCGGCATTGCCAACGAAGGCCCGCCGCCGGCCGCGGCCCCGCCCAAAGATCAGCAGGACGATCTGGATCAGGCGTCGATCGAGAAGAGCGCGCAGCGGATCCGCGAGATGCTCAGCAAGCTGCCCGACTTCGACAAGCTCAAAGGGCAGATCGAGATCCAAGCCACGCCGGATGGCATGCGTATCGAGCTCATCGATTCGAACGACGGCACGTTCTTCGACAGCGCCAGCGCGCAGCTCAAGCCCGCCACCGAGAAGATCCTCGGCGTGATCGGACATGAGCTGACCACGCTGCACCGCCCCGTCGTCCTCGAGGGGCACACGGACAGCCGCCCGTACAACAAGTCGGACGGCTACACGAATTGGGAGTTGTCCGCCGATCGAGCCAACGCGGCGCGCCGCCAGATGGAGCGGACCGGTCTCGATCCACAGATCGTGCGAGCCGTCCGCGGCCTGGCGGACCGCGAGCTGGCGAACACGAAGGATCCCTTCGATGCCCGCAACCGCCGCGTGTCGATCCTGGTCGTCGCGCACCCGGCGGCTGCGATCAGGGTGGCCGGCCTGGATGCGGTGAGCCGGACCCCGCCAAAGTGACGGGCGCAGACGAACACACGGTGTCCGATGCCCACGGAGCCGGAGCAGTCAGCCCCGAAGGGAAGCCGCGTCGCTGATATACTTCGCCGTCCCCGCCGAGCGGCCGGGCCAGCATGGTCCATTATCCGATCACGGTCCTCCTCGTCGCGGAGGGCTCCGGCGACCCTCACGCCGCCACTCAGGCACTCACTGAAGTAGATCCGACCTGCGTGGTCTTGCGCACCACCGCGCTGGAGCCGGCGCTCGACCGCCTCGCGCAGGGTGGGATCGATCTCGTCCTGCTCGACGTCGAATTCGTCCCTGGCCTCGATCGCGTCGTTCGTGCCGCAGCTCCCATACCCGTCGTGGTGATCTCGGCGCGTCATGACGACCACGTCGCCGAGGACCCATATCAGCATGGCGCGATGGACCACGTAGTCGCCGATCAAGAGCTTCCTGCAGCGCTGTCGCGCGTGCTTCGTTATGTGCATCTAGGAAAGCAGGCTGGGGCTGCTCTCGGCCGCCGGCTGCGCCTGCTCCGCGACGCCAGCACACTGCTGGAAGGGGCCGATTACGACAGCATCTTCGAACGGGTTGCCCGGCTGATGGTCTCGGAGTTGGCTGACGTCTGTGTCATGGCGCGGCTGAACCCCGACGGCTCGATCGAGCAGGTGCATCTCGCCGCCGCCGATGCCGCCGACGAGCGCGCGCTGCGAGAGCCAGGCGACATCCATCGCAGTGCGACGATGCCAATCCCGGAGCGGTACTTGCCGGCACTGCTCTCCCGGACCGCGGTGGTCGTCGACCTCAGCGATCCCATCGTAGTGAGGCAGTTCTTCTCCGACGACGAGGTGGCTGGCGCGTACCGTCGTGTCGACGTGCGTTCGGCGATGCTGGTGCCGATCGTCGCGGGAGGGACGTCGACGTCGGTCATGATCCTGGGCTTGAAGGGATCGTCGAAGCAGTTCGATGCGGGCGATGCGGCAGCGGCCGAGGATCTGGCGAGGCGCGTCGGCCTCGCGCTGGAGCGGGAACGACTGGTGCGGGAGGCGCGTGAGCTGTTCGACGCCGATCTGACCGGCAACTTCGTCGCGAGGGTCGACGGCACGGTGACGGCCTGTAACCCGGCGTTCGCCCGCATGCTCGGCTACGAGGACGAAGCGGACGTCCTGCGGCGCGGCGCCACCGGAATTTTCGCCGGCGAGTCGAGCTGGTCAGTGATTGCGGGAGGAGTGGGTCGGGAACGCCGGGTCCGGCAGCACGAGATCGCGCTGCGCCGCAGCGACAGCGGTGCGGTGCACGTGCTGGTCAGCGCCACCGGCGTCTTCACCGACCGCGGGCAGCTCGCCGCGATCCGCGGCCAGCTCTATGACCTGACCGCACACAAGCAGCTCGAGGAGCAGCTCAGTCAGTCGCAGAAGATGGAAGCCGTCGGCCGCCTGGCTGGCGGAATCGCCCACGACTTCAACAACCTCCTGATGGTGATCGGCGGTCAGACCGGGCGGCTGCTCGAACAGATGGGAGACGACGACCCGATGCGCCGTAACGCGCAGGCGATCGCCGCCGCGGCGGATCGGGCAGCGGGCCTCACGCAGCAGCTGCTCGCGTTCAGCCGGCGGCAGGTGTTGTCGCCGCAGGTGCTGTCGCTCAACGCGGTGGTCCGCAACATCCACGACATGCTGGAACGCGTCATCGGAGAGGACATCAGCTGCGTGCTGGCGTTGTCTGACGACATCGGGAGCGTCAAGGCGGATCCGGGACGGATCGAGCAGGCGCTGTTGAACCTCGCGGTCAATGCCCGCGATGCCATGCCCGACGGGGGAACTCTGACGATCTCGACCTCGATCGTCGAGCTGGACGAAACCTACAGCCGGCAGCACGTGGGCTCGCGGCCGGGCCGCTATGTGATGCTCGCGGTCAGCGACACCGGCTGCGGTATGGATCCCGAGACGCGGACGCGCGTGTTCGAGCCGTTCTTCACCACCAAAGAGGTGGGGAAGGGGACCGGGCTCGGCTTGTCGATGGTCTACGGCATCGTCAAGCAGAGCGGCGGCTACATCTGGGTCTACAGCGAGCTGGGGATCGGCACCTCGTTCAAGATCTACCTGCCGGCACTCACCGCTGCCGCGGAGGAGATTCACGCCCGACCGGTGACCTCGGCCCCGGCGGGGACTGAGACCGTCCTGCTCGTCGAAGACGAGGATGGCGTGCGCGAGTTGATCGAGGAGCTCCTGATCGGGCAGGGATACACGGTGATGGCGGCGAGCTGCGGCGCGGACGCGCTGCAGATCAGCGAGCTGTTCGAGGGTGACATCCAGGTACTCGTCACCGACGTGGTGATGCCGAACATGAGCGGCCACGAGCTGGCGATGCGGCTCAAGGCGCGACGTACGGGGCTGCGCGTGCTCTACCTGTCAGGCTACACGGACGAGGCGATCGCGCACCACGGGGTGATCGGGCTGGACGCGTCGTTCCTCCAGAAACCCTTCACGCGCGCGGCGCTGGCGACGAAGATGCGAGACGTGCTCGCCGATCGCTGACGTCGCAGATCAAACCCACAACACACGCGATCGTCGCAGCAGCGGTGCACGGGCCATGCGTCGCGTGGCCAACGTCTGGACCGCACCGTACAGCGCCGAGCGATGCGTCGCGCTATTCAGGCGCCCACTGCCACGCGGTGCCGCCACTGCCGGCGGATTGGATCACGTCGATCACGTTGAGCGACGTACCGTCCGCAAAGGTGTAGCCCTTGAAATCGAGCTTGTCCCCCTTGTTGCCGGCGATCGAGACGCCGGGCACGAGTTCCTGCAGCTCGGGCAGGGCGTTCTTCAGACCGGCCGGCGTGTGCGGATAGTACTGAAGGATCCGGCCCACCTGATACTTCGGCGAGGTCCGCGATGCATCCGCCAGCTTGGTCGCGTCGAAGCCGGCCATCGTGCCGACCTTGGCGCGCTCGGCGACGGCGGTGGCTGCGATCGACGACGTCGATGGCGAGCTGCTCCTTGCGGCGGTAGTGAGCGGGTTGTTGCTCATGCTTCCGAGGAACGACGACAGGAAGCCGGAGAACTCGTCCGCCGACAGGCTGCCGTTGGCATCCGTGTCGTACTTGCTGGTGATCGCCTTGGCGAGATCCTGGATGACGGTGGTGGCTTGCATCGGGCTCGTGGACATGCGGCTCCTCGGAAAAGCTGTTCGCGGGAGGGGGAGCAAGCCGGGTGCCCGGGCTGCCATCGGCGGTTCCCAGGCGTTTTCAACCGCCGGGCCCGCGCCAGGTGTCGGCCGCTCGGCCGGCCGTGTCGGGCGGCTGGCTGAAGCTCGGCCCGGTGCTGCCGATTCCGGGAGCGGGTGGCTTTGCGGAAATATCAGGCACTCGTCGCTCCGGTCCCGGCCCACGCCGAGTTCGTCGCGGCCTGCCCGGACGGCATGTGGTGCGTCGAGCTGCCGGTGCCGGTTCCCGTCAGCCTGCCCGTGTCGGACGCCGCCGAGGCCATCCTGCGGATGGCGCGAGTGACGACGGCGAACGATGCGGCAGCGGGGCTGCTGGGTGTGTCGCGAGGGGAGGAGCTGGCCGGCCGGCGTCTGGCAGACGTGGTGACGCCGGACCTTGACACGCTCCGCCGACTTCTGATCGACTTCGTGAACGGCGGCCATCGTCTGCCGGCGCGCACGGTCGCGATCGCGGGCACGCCCGCCGGACGCGCGCTGGTCCACACCCTGACCGGCGTGCTCGCAGGCGGCGCGCTGGTCCGCATCTGGGGCGTGCAGCGGCCGGCGGTCAACGAGGCCCTCGTCGGCGAACCACTCCATCACGTGCAGAAGCTGGCGGTGATCGGCCAGGTCGCGCGGAGCGTCGCGCACGACTTCAACAACCTGCTGACCGCGATCCTGGGTTACGGCGAGATGGTCGCGGATGCGTTGCCGCAGGGGAGTGACAGCCGGGCGGACATCGAGCAGGTCCTGTCCGCGGCCGAGCGGGCCGAGACGCTGACGCGCCAGCTCCTCACGTTCAGCCGGCGCCAGGGGCGCGATCCGGAGGCGTTCGATCTCGACGCCGCGCTGGTCGATCTCCACCCGGTGCTTCGTCGCCTGATGCCGGAGTCGATCGAGGTCGTGCTCGATCTGTCCGGCGCAGCGGCGATCATTCACGGCGTGCGCGGACAGATCGAGCTGGCGGTGGTGAACCTGGCGCTCAACGCCGGCGAGGCGATGCCATCGGGGGGAAGGCTGACGATTGGCACGCGCGTCGGCGGGCGCGAGATGCCGGGGCAGGACACTGGCACCGACGTGCGGCTGCGCGTCGAGGATACCGGGACCGGCATGACGCCGGAGGTGCGGTCGCGGATGTTCGAGCCGTTCTACACCACCAGGCCCGACGTGCCCGGCATCGGCCTGGCCACCGTCCAAGCGGTCGTCTCGCAGCACCGCGGCCGTCTCGAGGTCGAGAGCGCTCCCTCCCGGGGTACGACGGTCACCATCGTCCTTCCCGCGGTCATCCCGGAGGTGCGCAGTCAGAACGTGACGAACCTCGACGACTTCAAGGGAGGGCGGTAGGGAGGGTCGTTGGCTCGCTGCCGCTTCGCGCGTCCGCTTCCCGCTCACCGCTCCTGCCGACGGGTGCGGTCGTCGGCTGACCCCTTCCCGCTGCTTCTACGGCTTCCTCGTTGGTCCGTCGCCGCGTGTGGCTGAGCGGTTCGCTTCCTCGTTCTCCGTCACGTGAGCCTTGCCGTCGAGGGCTGACGGGCTGACTTGACTCCCACGATCTGAGGCACTTGCTTGCGTGCGCTATGGTGATCGTCTGCGCTCCGCGATCCTGTGTCCCCGACTTCGGTCGTGGTGGGGGAGTCGGTAGAATAGCGGGCATGGGGGACGTGCGGTCTCGGGTTCCTGTGGTGGCGGGCCTGGCCTATCGCGAGCAGCTGGCGCAGCGTCCCTCGACCTTCGAGGTGACGCTCGTCGCGGAACCAGAGAACCGGTACTTCCGTCACGCGATCGCGGTGATGGGTGGCGGGGCCAAGCTCGGCTACGTCGCGCCCGAGGTGGGGTTGCGGTATTTCGATCTAGTCAGTGCGGCGACTCCGCCGCTGACGTGCCCGGCTCGTCGCGGCGCGCGGTCGGATCACGAGACCTCAGGGATCGAGATGCTGCTGGATTTTTCGGCCCTGCCAGAACCCGCGTAGGCCTTGCGCACGCGCGTGTGCGGTGTTACGATCACTGCACTGACGCGGGGTGGAGCAGTCCGGTAGCTCGTTGGGCTCATAACCCAAAGGTCGCAGGTTCAAATCCTGCCCCCGCAACCAAAATTCCACCGTCACCAAGCCCTGTGGTGACAAATTGGTGACAACGGCGCAGGCCGGCTGGCTCGCTCGCATCGGTGGAAGGCCCTCAGCCTCCTGACGCGAGTCGAAGCGGTCGGCCTTTGTTGTTCCAGCTCACCTCCAGTCCCTCCGCAGCTCCTCATCCGTCACGTTCAGGTACCGCTGCGTCTGCTGGATGCCGGCGTGGCCGAGCATCAGTTGGATGATGCGGATGTCCACGCCGTCGGCGAGCAGCCGGCAGGCGCCCTCGTGGCGCAGATCGTGCCAGCGCAGGTCGATGCGCTGGAGTTGCTCTCGGTTCCAGGCCGCGCCCTGGCGGCTCGGTTTCGGCTCGTGGCCGTACGCCAACAGCTTCAGCGTCTCCCAGGCCGTCTGGATGTTCGGCTGGTAGCTGCCGGTCTCCGCGCCGAACACGAACGCGTCCGGTCCGAGCGCCGCTCTTCGCTTCAGCACCGCCGCCAACCGTCCTTCCGGGTTGAACGGCACGCGCCGGTTCTCCTTGTCCTTCGTCGTCGCGCCCGGGATGCCGATCTGGCACGTCTCCCAGTTCACGCGGCGGTTCTGGATCAGCAGCATCTCGCCGCGCCGGCACACGAGCTCGATCGCGCCGATGATGCGATCGTGCAGGAGCGGACCGGCAAACTGGTGCTCGCCGACGTTCATCTGCTGGAGCGCCGTGTCGAGCAGCCGCTTCTCCTCCTCTCGCGTCAGGCGACGGTCCCGGCTGGTCTCCAGCTTCTTGTTCATCCGCACGCCGAAGCGGTGGAACGGCGACTTCTTGAACATCGGCGGCGTCTGCGCCATGCCCCAGTTCATCGCCGCCCGAAGCAGCTCGAGTGCGCGGTGGACCGTGGCGATCTCGACTGCTTCCGCGTAGTCCGATTCGGTCTTGAACGCGTTGGTCTCGTCCGGTTCTTCGAGTGCGTCGAGCGGCAGTTCGCCGAGGTATTGCTTCAGCACGGACACGCGGCTCTGGATCGACGGAAGGCTCCGTAGCCCCGCCGGTTTCACGCAGCGGTCCATGTAGGCGTCGAGGAACGCCTCGACGGTTTTCGGCGTCGTGTCGGTGGCTGCCCGCCGCTTGCGTGGACGACGGGGATCGCGGCCGGCCTGAATCTCGCCGATGAAGAGCCGCTCCCATTGGCGCGCTTCCTCCATCGACTCGATCGGCCGCTGCTTGTCCGGCTCCATGCGTGGTACGGCGAAGTCGTTCGCCGCCACCCGATAACGCGCGCCGCCGTACATCACGTCGAACCACAGATGGTCCAGGCATCGACGTGGGTTGCTGCAGCTTCCTCTGCAACGTCGCAGGATGGCCATGTGCTCCTCCTTGGTTGTGTTCACGAGACCTTCGTGGGGGCGCCTCGACGAAGCCAGTCGAGGACGTCCTCAGGATGAAACCTCCTTCCCCTGACGCCGAACCGCTGCGAGCGCAGCAGCCCGCGCCAGTACGCGCGGCGCACGGTCTCTTCGTGGCAGCCGATGAAGCTGGCCACCTCGAAGGCCGTCAGCAGCCGGTTGGGCAAGCCCTGCTGCTGCTCGTTCTTGCCGACCACGTGATTGTCTACCCGGACGTCGTCCGAACTCACCTGCAGATGCCTCATGGCCTCCTCCGAGGACTCCGCGCTACTCGTCGTCTGGCGCGCGCCGGCGATGGGGAGCAGCGCACGTGGCGCCGCGCTTCAATCGCTCGGCGCCGATGTGAGTGGAGAACGAGCCGGGAGGCCCCGCGCGTCGATGATGAACCTGAGGTCGATCATCGAACCGGCGGCCGGCTCGGAGGTCCGGATGGCGCGGGAAACCTAGGTTCGCCCGTGTCGTTTCCGACGTGAGCCGATGACAGTCGTCAGCTTCAACTCCCTGACGGTGTCGCCGCCTGCGCCAGCGCTACGGCTTGGCGAGGTCGGTGGTGTCGGCTCGGTGGCAAAGCGACTCGGGGACGGGCGTCCGCGGATTGCTTGCCTTCAGTACGTTGGAGTCACCGGCCCATCGGTGTCGCGCGTCGGAGCGGTTGACCGTGATGTCGAACCGCCGCGATCAGCGCTGGTCGTCTCTCGCCGTTGGCCCCAAGTTGCCTCATGTGGTCTCGGGCTGCGTCATGCCGGCTGCGACCTTCATGCACCGTTCCGGTGATGGTGGCTTCCCGCTCGTGCCCTGAGGGCGACGAGCGCGAAACACGCTCCACGTTGACCTGGGCCCGCGTGGAGGGGTGGCGACTGATCGCCACGTTCCGAATGGATTGAAGCTACGCCCGCCGGGAGGCCCGTGTCAAGTGGACGTCTCCGCCCTTGTCAAGACTCGATAAAATGTCCCCGTCCCTAACTCGTTAGAAACAGGATGCGTCTCGGTGTGGACGCGAAAACGACGATATTTATCGGCGGTTTAGGGCGACCCTTACACAGTTTCTACACAGTTCGCATTCTCAGTTAGCCGAAGGGACGCCATCCTCGCGTTCCCGCGTAGCGCACGATGGCTCCGCGGCTCGAGGCGCCGATCTTCGACATCGTCGCCGCGCGGATCGCGAGCAACTTACACAGTTTCTACACAGTCCTCAGCGTCACTTGGCCGTGTTCGAGTGAATCTTCGCCGATGGGCGTCGAGCGTTCGTGGCTGGCGCACGCGCCGGCTGGACAACCTGGTTACCGGATACAGCGGTCCCGAACCGCTGCATGTTCACCTGACGCTATCAAACGCATTTTCGACAGCTTACCTCGGAGTGTTGTTGACCACTCCCAGCGAAGGTGCGAGGACGTTGAGGGAGGTCCAGTCGTATCGCCATCGCATCCATCAGCTCCCGCAACTGGGGCACGGGACGGCTGGGGAACACGTGCATGACCCGCAATTGATCATCCAGATGTGGAACCGCAACAAGAGGGATATCGGGGACGGCTGCCAGACCAAGCCGGGCCAGCACGCGGTCCTGCTTTCTAGCCGTCCCCACGGGGCAACACAGCACCTCATACTCCAGCGCGCGCGCCACGGCGACGCCGCCCGCGGCCAGCAGCACGCCCAGTCGAGCGCCTCGACGGGTCGGATCGACGATCCACCGTCCGCCCTCGATCATCTGAGAACGACTCACGCGGAGGCCACGCAACATCGACGCGAACCGGCTCGGCCCTAAAAGCTGCTCGGTCAAGCAGGAGCTATGGTCCGACATCGGGAGCAACCGCACACATCCGGCGAGAGCGCCGGCCAGCCGCGCCGAGAGGTGGTAAGCGGCCTCGTCGAGCCGGTCCTCGTCTGTATAGCGCCCGTCGGCCTGTCGGAACCGCGGTCTGCGTCCGTTGTCGTACAGGACGCGAGCGCGGAATTCTCTGATCTCATTGAGCGAACCGAACTTCCCGAGACCGGGTGGCGGGAACAGCACCCATTCGATCACTGCTGTTTCCCGAACGACTCCGCCGGCGTCATGCACTCGGTGAGATGTTCGCCAAATGCGTCCAGCGCCGCGCCGCCCGTCGTTGCCAGCCAAGGGAGGCGCGATGGCGAGTCCGCGATCGTCCGGCCCAGGAAATGCGCGTTGAATCTTGTGTGGCCGACGTCGAACTCGATGTGCGACGTCGCGAACGTCATGCAACTCAGAATGTCGGAACCGAGCAGGCGGACGCAGTTCTCCACGAGCCTCGGCCCGTACTCGACCGGCAGCCGCTCGATCTCGTACTCGATTGCGAACTGGCAGTAGGGTACGGCACCGGAGATAGTGTCCTCATGCAGGCGCCTTAGCGTTCGCCTCCAGCGGTTACACCCTGCGCCCGGATGGCTTCGGAATCGACTTGGGGGCTCCACCGCGCGTTCCAGAAGTTAACCAGGCTCATAAAGTCGGCGACGTGGTACTCGTGGTGGCCGGCTTCGGCCTTCGAGTGACCTCTGAGGGCTGTGCCAATTTCCACCAGGCCGAGAGCCTCGCATCGCGCTCCCGCGCGCCGTATCCACGCTTCGACGGGTTCGGTGATCGGCACGCTGAGGGCGCTGAAGTGCAGCAGGAACGCCGCCATTGTCCTCGATTCGATGTCGGGCGATGTCATTCCTCGAATGCCACGGCTGTCGGCGAAGCGCTGGCGAGCTCGACCGAGTAGTTGGTCGTACTGCTCGATCGCATCCTCCGGTGTGTTGAACGAAACCAACCGTGTGTCCACCATGCTGTGCTCCGCGTTTGTTCCCCTTCGACGACCCTCAATCGTGAGCCGTTACTCGCCGCGTGCTCGTGTAAATGTCGCCGTCGCGACCGAAATAAAGGCGACTGCCATCCCAGGAGAGCGAGGCTCGTGTCTCGCTTCCTGCAGTGTTGACGTTGGCGCCAAGGTTGACCGGTGGCGACCACCTCTTCTTCGTGCTGGCGCGCCTTGAGACGTACACATCGAAGCTTCCGAATGCAGTCGCGCCGTTCGCGTCGAGGGGCCGAGTCGAGTTGAATACGATCTCCAGTCCGTCCGATCGCACATTCGGCATGCGATCGTCGAACTCTGTGTTGAGACCCCGAACGGGGGTGGGTGGACCGAAGCGGCCATCCCGATCGAGCCAGCTCTCGTAGATGTCGTGATTACCGCCGACCGTGCTCGAGAAGTAGAGCACTGTGCCTTCCGGTGTCGTGACCAGCGACGGACTGAATTCCGCGCCGCTGGTGTTCGGACCCGTCCCGGCCTCCGCGCAGCCCAGGTGTCTCGGCTCTCCCCAGCCCGACGCGGCGTTGCGGCGAATGATGTAGATGTCACCGCGGCCAGGTCCGGCGTTACACGTCTCCGGACCGGGGCGCTCGGATACGAATAGCAGATAGCTGCCATGGATCGGCGTCGGACAGAAGTCGTTGGCGGTGCTGTTCACCGGCATACCGAGATTCTGCGGTTCCCCAAACGGTGCGTCCTTGCTGGCGCGGTCGGCGGCCCAGATATCGTTGCCGCCAAGCGTACCCGTCCGCATGGACGCGATGTAGAGGCTGAGTCCGTCTCTCGACTCGATCGGGCACCCGTCAGCGTGCACGCTGTTGACTTCCTCGACGGGCGTCGCCTCACTCCAAGCGGACCACTGATTGTCGTCGGCGTGCACGCCGTGCGCGGTAACCGAAATGGTTAAGGTCGCGAGGGCCAAGGCGGTGGAACTCAGCAGGATCGTTTTAGCCATGGCGGCTGCCCCCAAGAAGTGACGGTCGGTGCTGGCACCCGATCTTCGAGGAAGTGGTTTTCGTCTACAATCCACCTAAATAGAGGGGTCATGTCGAAGTCCGCGATGCTCCGCGTCAGTGATGTCTGCGCCGCATTCCGGTTGATCGGCGATTGTCGCGATGTGGGAGACGACCCGTTGCGCTGGCAACCGCTTGCCTTCGAGGGCCTATGCCGGCTGATCGGCGCCCATGCGGCGACGGGCGGCGAGGGAATCTGGCTGCGGCCCACTCAGCCTGTGCGGCCGATCACCCAGTGCGTCGTGGGACTCGACGACAAGGCTGTCGCCCTTCATTCCGCCTACATGCGCAAGCACGGATTGCGCGACGATCTGATCTTCGAACGCCTTCAGCAGCTTCCCGAGCAGATCAGCACGTATTCACGGCGTGAGCTGGTGTCCGATCGCGACTGGTACCGATGGCCCGCCTTCCACGAGTACCGGCGGCCCGCAGGGTGCGATCATCAGCTCACGTCGGTCTGTCAGGTTGCCGCCGGCGGCGCGACCAGTGCGATTACGATTCATCGTTCCCCAGGGGAGCGCGACTTTTCTCCACGGGAATGTGCCCTCTCGTCCTTTTTCCACAACGAGCTTGGCCGATTAATCGGCCGAGCGCTGGTCAGCGGCATCGAGCCCGGACTCGGTTCACTGTCGCCGCGCCTTCGCCAGACCCTGGACTGCCTGCTCGACGGTGACAGTGAAAAGCAAGTGGCCGCGCGGCTCCGCCTAAGCGGCGGCACAGTCCATCAGTATGTGACGATGCTGTACCGCCGTTTTGGAGTGCGCAGCCGTGCCGAGTTGATGGCGTACGTCTTGAGGCGGCGCACTTCCCAGAGAGACCCGGAGCCTTGAAGGGATCCTCGCGCGCGATCGTCTGACATCTCATCTCGTAGTGTCCCCACGACGTGCCACAAGATCCCGCCCGGCCAACCGTCCGATCGCGGCAACGCAGGGTCACTTCGACACTGCACTCAGAAATCGCATCGCAGCGACCAGTTTCGCGATGAATGCGGCGACGGCTTGCGACGCGCGCTGAGCGCATTCCTCTGTTTAGAGGAATTGTTTTGCATCCGTCGCTTCACAACTATGCGCGTCAGGCGCTCGGACCAGCATGCTGCCGCGTCGAGACCATCCTCTTCCGAGTGTGGTCGCGACAGTGGTGGCCGTCCTGCGCCATGACGCTTGACATGACCTCGACGACTAGACGCATAGATGTCGGTACACGTCGAGTCTTTCGCTGGCGCCGACGTCGCCTTGCGACGCGACGATGGAAGAATTCTGAGTCACCACGCTTTGTGCGATAAGGATCCAAGGAGGACACATGCTCGGCAAAGGCTTTGACGCTTGCCCGGTGCGAGGACAGCACGTCGTGTCGATGGCTGTCTTGACGATGACGCTTATGTCACCGTTAGACAACACGTACATTGTCTCCGCCGCGCAGGGTTCCACGATCTCCGTGAGTAACGTGGAAGAACTCTATGCGGTGCTGAATGACGCGGCGAACGAAGGCGCTGAAGTCGCTCTCGCTCCGGGCGTGTACACGTTATCGGCGACGGATCCGGGCGGAACACTGCGGCCCAACCGCGGCCGTCTCGAACTGAAGGCCGACATGTCGCTGTACGGCGTGGCCGGTGATCGCGCCGCCGTGGTGATCGACGCCTCATTGTTGCCGGATTCGTCGTTCACCGTCCCGTTTGGCCGCACCGGTATCATCCGGGCTGGGCTCGGCAGTAGCGCAATCGAATGGCTCACCATTGCCGGACAGCCATTCGCAGCTGCGGCCATAGAGACGGATCTGGTCCAGCCGGATCCGCAGGGTGTCCCCACGAGGACGGCGATCAGGGTCGCCCATGTGGTGGCGGGCGGTCGCCTGCTGCCGGACGGTGGCGGGTCCCGAGTGGATATCAGCGGCGCGAGCGCGCGCGGGGTCGACATCAGAAATGTTGGAACAGCGGGGATGGCTGGTCGCCGGATCGATGCGGAAATCGTGGATAGCGAAGTGTTCGGCGGCGTCGAAGGCATTCGCGTCATTAATTTCAACGGCGCTCATTTCGGCGAGATCACCGTCACGATGCAGGGAAACCGCTCGCACGCGAATAGACTCGGTTGCATCATCGAGAACAACCGCTCGAATTCCGCGAAGATCTTCGTCCGGTCGAGTGGCGATCGGTTCGAGGACAACGGCCTGGGCTGTGAAATCGGCGGAGCGCTGGTGGCGGCAGCGGGTGTTGCGTCCTCAAATACCACGACGTTCGAGGCACATGGGACGCACTTCACCAACAACACGCGCACCGTGTTCTTCAACGAGACCGGCCCGGCTTTCACCGACTTGGGCGGCCTTCTGGTCGTGGGCGCCGAAGTGGCGTTGGCCGGTGCGCCGAATACGACCTCCGGCAACACCGTCGTCGTCAAGTTGTGGGGATCGAAGATTGCCGAGAATCAACAGTTCGATCTTCAGGCGTTTGGCGCACGCTCGTCCGCACCTGGCCTCGCGGGGTCGGACAACCATGCCGTGGTTGAACTGCACGGGGTCAGCAAGTTGGTCCAATTGCTGGCGGTTGACAGCGAGCCTGCGGACCCGGGGCCGACGAACACAGCCACTGTCATCGGTAGACGGTAAGCAAAACTGCAAATGACGGTGTCGCCCGTTGGAAATTGGCACCTGAACTGGCCGAAATCGTGGCGATTGCACTTTGATCCAACCGTACGCTAGGTTGCAGCCAGGCATCAGACGCCGTGCTTGGTTCCGCTGAAGCAGACAAGCGCCTATCAATATGAAACGAGACACCGTCGTTCTGTCGCTGCTCGCCATCGGCTTGGCCACGATCGGCTGCGGCAGCGGGCCTTCGTCACCTGTCGCACCTTCACCTTCAGCTTCATCTCCTTCACCAGCTCCAACGCCGACCTCGCCGCGTCAGTACGCAGCGACGCCAGTGCCCTTCAATCTCACGCAAAGCCGGACGCTCGACATACTGGGCTGGGACGCGTGGCCCAGCGCACCCACACCATCAGCGATCCAATTCCGCTGGAATGCCGCGATCGGCAAGTACGAGGTGCTCGCCCCGGGGAACGCCGACTGGAGCCGGCTCGAGGCCCTGCAGGATCTTCGATTTGGCGGCACGCCGCATGAGTACGACGTCTACGCGGGCGGCGAAACAAAACTCCCGTTTTACATGATCGTGTCGGCACCGCCCCATCGACCTCCGGCGGCTGGATACGTCGGCAATGCCCGCATCTTCGAAAGCTCTTTCGCGCGGGCCTACTTCGCCTTCGGAATCGCAACGGCGCCGGGTGACGTTCCGGCCAGCCGAACGATGACCTGCAGCTTCGGCGAGGACGAGATCGGCGAGGGAGTGCTGACTTTCGATTTTGCTGCAGGCACCATGTCCGGCTGGGCGGAGCCCTTCTGGGCGCATGGCCGATATCAGGTGGTTCAGAAGAGCTTCGCCCCGGGGGCCACGACCTTTGCCGCCACGTTCGGAACCGACGGGGTTCTAGAAGGCCGCTTCTTCGGCCCCCAGGCGGTCAACGTCGCGGTCCGGGCAAAGGGCGCCGTGACTGGAATCATGACAGGAGTGTGCGAGGGATGAGGAAACATTCCGGACAGTGGACGGCATTCCCGCACAGTGACGATGGGAGAATCAAGGCTTAAGGAGCCATCGCAGCTCAATGAATCTAGCGCTTGGCACCGCTGGGTGAACGCTTCATCCGTTGGCACGTACCGCAACTGACGATGGGGCACCTGACGACAGCCGATATACCGGAATGCCCGTAACTGATTGCGGCACATTAGAGGGGGTCTTGCACAATTTCATCCGTGCCCAAGTCGGTAGACGCCAAAGCGCTGGAATGCAAACGGGATTGGATTCGACGCATGCATGGTCACCGGCGTGTGCGAGAATCAGTTCGCAGCCGCTCGCAAGTTGTTGATTCTACAGCGGAGAGATGCTGGAGCGGTCGATCAGGCACGCTTGGAAAGCGTGCGGTTCCAGTGCGGCGGTCGCGCCTATGAGCCCGCTAAGGTCGGGTCGAGTCGAGGCAAAGCGCGGTGGCGTAAAGGCCCGGCGGCGCCGACAGCGAGCGACGTCTTACGTGGTCGCTCTCGCCGAGAAGGCCATCGCTGCGTTTCTCCGTCCCCGCTCATCGAACCGGACGTGGACCATCTCGGTCATCCGGCTCTCGGACGAGTTTCACGCGACGGCATGCGCAGCGGCGGGCGCCAGAACGTCAGCGGCGACACGACACCCCCAGTTCCCCAACGACCACAGGCATGGGAAACCGCAGATGGCCAGACCCGGCAATCTTGTGCCGGCCCGGCGTAGAAAGCGGCGGAGGGTGTGGTACAGGTGGAGTCCCACATCGTGCCGTGCTTTCGTAACCGTGCCGTAGGAGCAGTAGTTGCACCAGGCCCGCACGGTGCGGTTAAGGCGCGGACCACGTCCTCCCACGGTGAGTGGTTGCCCGGCCACAGCCGTTTACGAATGGCGTCGCTGATGGACACGACGGCCTTCTTCGATGGCCGCAGACCGTTGTAGCGTCCGCCGGTCCGCGGCGAGTACATCGTTCGAAGGTGTAGCCGAGAGGAGGGGCGGGCGTTATGGGGTATCCGGCTGGCCGGCGAACCTGTTAGCAGCGATAATTGAGCCAGGAGCCACAAGATGTCACCGACAAGGACCGTCACCTTGACCGACGAGCTTTACGAGCAGGCGTCGCGGGAAGCAGCGGCCGAGGGCAAGACCACGGACGAAATCACACGGGACGCCTTGACGGCATACCTGGCCGTGCGCCGGCTGGAACGCCTCCAGCAGTACGGCCAGAGACGGGCTGACGAACTTGGTTTGACCGAGGCCGACATCCCCCGACTCATCGCCGAAACGCGCCGGGAATCCCGCCAGTAGTGGCCGTACGCACGGTCGTCCTCGACGCCAACATCTACGTGTCGGCGCTCGTCTTCGGCGGCAAGCCGAAGCGCGCGTTTCAGCTCGGAGTCATCCGGCGCATCGACGTGGCGATTTCCGATCCGATTCGCACCGAAGTACTGCGCGTGCTTCGCGACAAGTTCCGGTGGCCCGATGAACGCTTGACTGAGACTCGTTCCCTGATCGCAACGGCGGCCAAGACTGTTGTTCCGTCCGTGACGCTGCACGTCATCGAGGGCGACCCGGACGACGACCGCGTTCTGGAGTGCGCGGTCACCGCGAGAGCCGAGTTCATTGTGACCGGAGATTCGGACCTTCTCGATATCGGGGAGTACGACGGCATCGAGATCATTCAGGTGGCCGAGTTCCTGAATCGCGTCGGAGAGCCGGACCAGCCCTAAATTCGGCGGCGACACCGCACTTCGCCGACGCTCCGATAGTTGCCCAGAGCATCGGGAGCGTATGGCGCGGGTCAAGGCCGCGCAGCGCCGACGGATCGGAGGGAAGCCTTAACGCGCGGCTTCGCTCCCGAACAATCCCAGATCGGAGCGTCGGCGCTTCCGGCAGCGGTGGCCACGACGCTGCGGAGAGATGCTGGCGTCGCCGCGCGCGCGATCTGCTCGCTGCTGCAGGGCCACACCGAACACGTGGAACCGAGATGTGAACGACCCCGGGGCCGCACGCTGAGAGGGGCAAGGGCACCTGCAGCGGGGTCGTTCACGTCTCGGTTCCGTTCCCTGTACTGGCCCTGTCGTCGACAGGAGCGGCATAGAACGCCGCTCCTTCAGTGACATCGTCTGCGACGCGCAAGTCGTTGCGCACCGCCGCGTTGCCGCGGTGCCCGTTGTCGTGCGCATCACATCACGATCAGGCGTTCGTGTGCTCGCCAAGGGGTTGAGAGAGAGGGTTGAGGACACCGGCGGGTAGTGTCCCCCCTGTCGGCTCTCTTCTCAACCCCCTTCTCAACATCCTCGTCGTTTGAACGCGACTGGTCAACCAGAGGAGAGAGATGACGGTACGAGTGCGGCAGAACGTACGATTCGACGCGTCCGGCGCCGCTCGCCAGAGCGTCGGTGATTGCGGCTGACGACGGGCTGGTGAACGCCTCGTCGCCGTGCCTTATCCAGCGGCGGTAGAGGTCGTCGAAGCGCGGCCTGCCGAACTTGCGGTGGCCGGCCCGGAAGATGTCGTCAGCCTGCGGATCGCCGGTCGTGTGGAGGTCCCTGCGGCACTCGAAGTAGCGCTTCAGCTCGGCGACCAGGGTCGCGGGCAACGGCGACTCCAGCTCCTCGTCAACAGCTCGCAGATAATCGTCGTGGGCGTGGCCGAATCGGCGCGGAAGCACGATACGGAGCGTCCACTGCGGCACGCTCTGGAGCAGTGATGCGTGGGCGCGGAGGAACGTCCGGAACGCCTCCGGCAATGGGTCGGGAGCGAGGTAGAGGACGATGATTCGGCCGTCGGTCTGCACGCCGATCGGGAAACCGTCGGGTAGCTTCATGTCGGCTGCCAGGCGAAGGGTCGCAGCCTTCTCCGCTGGCGTCGTGAGCCACTGGCCAACAGGCGTCGAGAGCATGGCGTCGAGCAGCATCACGCGTTCGAGGGCGAGACGCGGAGACACTGGCCGGCGGCAGCGGCTGGAAGGCTCACCGATGGCGTGGTACAGGAGCCGAGAGTGGACCAGGTAGAGCCGCGCGCGATTATGGACGCACTCGATGGCACGGGCGTGGCCGCGTCGCACGAGACGGTCGAAAAAAGCGTCGCATTTGGCGCCTTGAGCGATGCCGGCGAGTCGGGCGTACTGCCGCGGGACGCAGACGCCGGAGTGCCGCATGACGAGCTCCAGGAACCGCGCCTGACGCTCGGTGAAGCCGTGCTCGACGATGGCTTGGACGCGGGGAAGCGAAGCCGCGCCGTGGCCCGAAGGGCGAAGGCGGCGAGTCAACGCAACAACTCCTCGATGATGCTCGGCGACCGACCGGCGCGCCCACCTCGGCCGCCACCGGTGCTGCAGGTGATGCTGAGGCTCATGCCGCCGTAGGTGGAGAAGCCCGAGCGCGCGATGCTGGCGCTGTGCGCGCCTCGGTAGTGCGGCGTGACGACCTCGATGTCCTCGCGGTCGCACCGGCCGTCGGGCTCCACGTACTCGATGCGCAAGTCAGGGAAATGCACCTCGTCATCGAAGTATGGCAGGTCGTGCTCAGCGGCCCACTCCTGAATATCTTCAGCCGTCCGCTCCGGGTGGCCGTCGTAGTCGTCGTGGTCCTTGTCGTGCTCGTGCAGCCAGCGCTGATAGTCGCTCTTCAGCTCGTGGTCGAGGACGACGCGCTCGACGCGGGAGCCCCGTTCGCGGAGGCGCTGCTCGGCCTTTTCGTAGGCGCGGTAGACCTGGAGGTCGTGCTCGCGCTCGCGCGACCGGACGAGGCCGGCGTGGAACATCTGGTGACGTTCTGGACGGCTGCCCCGATGACGCTCCAACAGGCTGTAGCCGGCCTTGGTCAGAGCCACTGCGCGGTCGCGGTAGCCGGGCTCGCGGGCAGTCTCGATCAGGCCCTGTTCGCGCAGATGCCGAAGGTCACCTGAGCGGACGTTCGCGCGGCTGCCGTTGTGGTCGCGAAGGTCGCTGCTGGACACGACGCGGAAGGCGCCGACCGTGGCCAGTGTGCGCGACTCAGAGCCGCGCAGGGTGTAGACACGGTCACGGTCTCGGACGCGCTCGCGCTCGGGGCCGCGAGGCAGGTCTACGTGACGCGTGAAGGCGTCGTTCGGGTCACGCGGACGCTCCTGCGCCTCACGGGCACGCTCAGGCTGTCGGGCATCGTCTCGGGCGTTCCGAGACGGCTCGTCAGCACCTTGGCGCTGGCTGTCGCCCCCCCGTGCCAGCGACCGCGTGTCGTCATCGTCGCGGTCATTCGAGCGGCCCTCGTCCCGGCCCTTGTCCTCGTCGCGATCGTGCTCATGAGACCCGATGCTGCGCGGCGCGGCCGGCGCCGCGCCGTCGTCGCGGCGTGATCGATTGCGTTCTTTCCGCGCGTCTTCGCGCGGGTCGTCGAAGTCTCGAGGATCGAAATCCACGGTGCGCCCCTCTCCACGGAGCGCACGATCGCCGCCAACCTGGCATCTCGATTCCTGGTGACAAATTGGTGACAACCGTGCGTGGTTTCGAGTGGGCGGCAGTTGCCGCCCATCTCGAAAACGCGAATGAAATTGGGCTTGGGCGTGGTTGGGTTGCCGGTAGTGGGGTCATGAAATCTAACTCATAACCCAAAGGTCGCAGGTTCAAATCCTGCCCCCGCAACCAAATTCCCCAACAAAATCACGCAGTTCGAACAGTGCCGGTTGCGGCGCTGTGGGCAACTGTCACGATACTGTCAGGATTCGCCGCATCCAGCTTCTCGGCGGCCTCGCTGAGATCCGCTGCGCTGATGATGTTGTAGCGGCGGAACACGCTCGGCGTCTTGTGTTCGCTCAGTTTCATCGCGACATGTTCCGTCACGCCCGCCCGCACGAACGTGCGGACGGCCGAGCGGCGCAGATCGTGAGGAATGCGGCCAGGGCATCCCGCCAGGACGCACGCCCGTCGCCAGCGCTTCATGAAGCTCTGAATCGGTTTCGGGCTCTTGGGACCACGCCGGCCTTTCGCGACAAGCCGGACGAACACCAACGGGCAGATCTCGCCGGCTTTCTGGAGCCGCTCGCGTTCCGCTAGTCTCGTCTCAAGCAGGGTCCGGAGCTCTGCCGTGAACTTGAACTCGCGGCCCTCGCCATTTTTCGACATGCCGGGCTCGAGCCGGACACAGCCGGCCTTGAAATCGACTTGTCGCCATTCGAGCGTCAGTACTTCCGACGGAATCCGCCAGCCGGTAATGAACGCAACCGGATCACCGCGGCGAGCTCGGCCGACAGATGCGCGGAGAGGGCGTCTACCTGGTCGCGCCCGAGAAAGCCGGCACGAGGCGCCGCTTCCTTGAGCATCGCGATGTGCGGCTTCGAGAAGATCTTGCCGTGCTTCAGCGCGAGCGAGAAACAGCGCTTCAGGACTTCCAACTCGCGGTTGATCTGCGCGTTGCTCACGTCCCCGACCGTTGGCCGTTCTTGTTCACAATGCCTTGCTGGTGACGGTGCGCGATGTAGGCGAGCACATGATCGCCGCCGATCTCGGGCAGTCGTCGCCCGCCGACATAGGGCTTCAGGTGCTTGTCGATACGGCACTGCACGACGTTCAGCGAGCGCCGTCCGTTCGTCGTGTAGTCGTTGAGAACTGTCTGTGCCGCGTCGTCAAACGTCAGTTTGAAACTGCGCGGCCGTGATGGGTTTGCTCTTCGCGACGTCGCCGTTGCGAAGTTTCAGCAGATTCAGCGCGTCGCCCTTCCGCGTGAACTTGGTGGCTCATCGCCCCCATCGGCGTCTTGGTCCCCGCGGCGGTCCAGAGCCGGGATCCGTTGATCCTTGCTGGGCTCTCCGGCACGGGCGCACCCTTTCACCCGAGCCGGCGGGCCTCCGAAGCGCGGCGACATCGACCGCCTCACCGTGGTCATAATCGCGCCGCTCGATCTGTGACATCGCCGAGGATCGTCCCGGTCGTCGCCTCGCCGGTTGGCGTGGGCGCCGAGTTCCTGTGCGCGGGGCCGCGGGCCCGCTGCGCGGGAATGACAGCCGCGTGTGGAAGCAATGATTCGCGATCGGTACGAGAACCCGGAGTGGAGCAGGTCGATGGGATGCGAGCCGACATTTGAGCCATCAACGGCCAGACTAAGATCCGCTAGAATACCGCCCCACTCAGCGGCCCAGGATTGGAGGTCCTCATGAGATATGTGGTCGGGGCGGCGGGACTTATGGTGCTGCTCGTTGCGCCCCTCGCGAACGCCCAGGAGTTGCCGGTCGCGGCGACGAGCGGCGTGGGTGCGACGGTTTCGGACGAGATCCGCGCGATGTTCCGGGAATGGTTCGCGGCCAGACGCAGCCATGACCGAGAAGCCCTTGAGCGCCTGTACGCGCCCGAGTTTGTTGCCATCCACGCCTACGGCTACATCGACGACCGGGC
>Ga0207701_10001081_pt1 | contig 28788 bp, 24 predicted proteins | sample KBSSwiSSwithPhiX_FD_184294 | JGI IMG/M metagenome (GOLD analysis project Ga0207701, IMG submission 184294) | Switchgrass rhizosphere bulk soil microbial communities from Kellogg Biological Station, Michigan, USA, with PhiX - S5 (SPAdes) (version 2) | ecosystem: Environmental > Terrestrial >... | reverse complement strand
CCCGGAATCGCGCCCTGGAACAGCGCCTGTTCGGAAGAGATAGGGTCGGCCGCGTTCTGTTCCAGGATGGCGTACGCCTGGATCATGCTTTTCATCTGCGCGGGAAGCTCGTGCGGTCATTCAGACAGCCGCGACTCTATTCCACCCCGACGATTTGGAGAGCGTGCTTGCGTGGGCGGTCAAGTTCGGCCGCCGCTTTGCCACGAGCGAGGCCTATGACATCGCGACATATATCACCGACACGGCATACAGACTTGTTCGTCGTTCATCGTACTACTCGCCCGCCGTCGCACAGTTGTTCGAAGCAATGGCACACGTTCACTACATGCAAAAGCATTGGGTTGAGTCGATTACCACACTAAATGTCGCTCATGACGTCTCCTTTCGCCACGAGGATTGGGACAGTGCGTGCCTTGCTTTGCTGCGCTCATCTGAAACATACGAAGCAGCGAAGGAGTTGGCTCTCGCTAAACGCTGCGTTCAGAGAGCGTCAGAGTTCGAAGGACGAATAGGGGAGACTGTCTCGAGCCACCTGCTGAATCGCTCGGGGATACTCTTTCGTCAGCTGTCGCCAAGCAACGACTCAGGCTTCAGCCTTTTGATGCCTCCATTGACCGAGCAGCTTCCCGGCACAGTCGAGTTCGTGTCGACCTTAGCCGCAGTCGAGGAGTTAACCGACGCCATTCTCACAAAGCTGAATACAGACAGTTCACTCGACTGGCAATCAGTCGGGTTGTCGGCTGGTCCTATCCTCAGGATGTATGGGGTCGCACTTGACCGTGCTGGCGAGCAGACAAAGTCCGCAGGTATGTTGTGGACCGCGTATCGGATACAACGCTTGATGAGGGACTATCCCGAAGCCGCGGTGACTCTTCACGAGTACGGCGTTGCGCTGTCGCGTGCGAACAGACTTGTGGCAGCGAGGCGCGCCTATTACGTAGCAATGACGCTGAAGAGACGACACGGATCCCTAAATGCGCAGAGCGCCGACGTGTCGCTGAAGTCCTTCGTTAAGGCGAGCGTCATTTTGGGAATCGGCACTAACCTCGCTGAACACCTGAAAGCATTGCGGGAGGCGATGAGCCGTCAGACTCCTGCTCCAAGTGTCCTATTCGACATTCATGGTTCGTACGACGACCTGATTACGATAGCCAATGGATACATCTTGACAGGTCAGGCCGGCATCGCAGGAGAAGTGGCGTCTGAGGCTGCTAAACAGTTTGATGACAGTAGCGATCGTGGGAAGCACCTAGGGGCCGTCGAATTAGGAGGGTTGCTCATACGCGTGGGGCGCACCGATGAGGCCCTCCAGTATCTTCGACAGGCAATTGCAGCGTTCGAAACTGATCGCCAGCAGATCAGCGAATCTCATCGAACCGAGTGGCAACGATATGTGGTCCCTGCAGTTGCACTGTTCTTGGATGCCTCGTACTCACATAGCCAGTCATTAGCAGGAGAGTGTCTCTCCAAGATTGAACTCGTGAAGGTTCGAACTCTGTTGGAGCGCTTTGGGAGGATTCGAGTCACTCCCGGCGCCGAGCTTTCCTCTGAGATGGCCGCCCAGGACGAACATAATCGCGAGGCCACTGCAAAGGCGCTCGCCGCACATCTCGTGACGAAGTCGTCCGTGATTCGCGGAGAGTTCATGGAGTACCAGCTACGTGCGCAGGACGAACATGTGTTCCTCCAATCGCTTGAGAGCACCGCGCCAGAGTATGTCCGGCTGCGGCGAGGGCTGCCTTTCGAGCCTACTGATATCGTCAGCGAACGCATTAATGACAAGAGCACTCGAATCTTCGTGTTGCATCAGACTCCAGAGTCAATCTATGTCTGGCACCTCGATGGGCATGGACAGATCGCGACGTGGCGAAAGATTGACGTGCCTGCCGCGGATCTCGATCGAGTGGCCGGCGCTATTTCAGATGCGGCCTCCCGGCATGCGTGGGTCGGCGATGCGTTGGACTGGCTATCCGATTTGCTGTTCGCCGACGTGGACGTTCCCGCAGAAACAGATGTCTGCATTGTGCCAAGCGGCAGGCTGATTGACCTGCCGTTCGCGGCCTTCCGAATCCGTGGACAATATCTCGTTGAAAAATGGCCCCTCGTTATCCTGCCATCGTTCAGTCTCGCCGGATTTTGGTCTCGGTCGCCTACCGTCGACGCGACCAAGTCGCTCGTGTTGTCGGATTCTCTCGGTGATCTGACCGGCGCGAAGGAGGAGGCGGTGGCGATTGCGAACATGATGAAGTCTGGCCTGCTGGTTAACAAAGAGATGACACGCGAACGAATACTGGCGTGTCTTCCGGACGTCGATCTGCTGCATGTGGCTTGCCATGCGATCTTCGATTCGCGAAGTCCGTTGGACTCAGGAATACCGCTCGCCGACGGAAGGCGCTTTACGTGCCGTGATCTGATGACGCTCAGCACACGCGGAAAGGTCGCGTTCCTAAGCGCGTGCGAATCAAACAAAGTCGCGACGGCATCGGGCGATGAGCTCACTGGGTTGTTTCCAAGTCTCTTATATAGTGGGTTCGAAGCCGTCGTTGGGTCTCTGTGGAAGGTCCCAGATCGAGAAACGCGAAAACTAGCATTGACGTTCTATCGAGCTGTTCTCGACGGCAGGCCGCTTCACTGTGCGCTTCGGGACGCGCAGCTGTCGCTGCTATACGGAACGAAAAATCTTTCACCTTACTACTGGGCGGCTTGGCAACTTGTTGGGAACTGGCAGGTTCGAGTATCGAAAGAAGAGACGCTGGCACAGTGAATTGCGAAGCCGTGCCTGTGCCTGTCTCGAAGATCACGCCGTTCAACGCCTACGGCACCGCCGGTGGCGCGCGATCGATGACCGCGGCGCGCGTCGTCGTCGGCCGATCGCGTACCTTGCACAGCTCGGCGCCGAAGAACAGCACCTGGCTCATCGTGTTCATCCACAGCAACACGGCGAACAAGCCGGCGAGCGCGCCCGTGGCGCTGTCGCCGAACCAGCGGGCGTAGAGGGAAAGAAACTCAATCGCCAGCAGCCACGCGATGGCCGAGAGCAGCGTGGCGGGCCAGGCAGCGCGCCAGGTGATCTTCACCGGCGGCAGAAACCTGAACAGCGGCCAGTAGGTGATGATCGCGAGCGCGAGCCCGCCTGCCGCTGTGATCAGATATCCGGCAGTCCGACTGAGGAGCGGCAGATCGCTGAGGACATCGAATACCCGCTGGTTGAGCCAGCGTGTCGATGCGACCAGCACCAGCCCGGCGAGCAGCAATCCGCCTCCACCCAGCACCATCAGGAACGCGGTCAGCTGCTCGAGAATCGTCGTCCGCACGACCGTGCGCATTGACCCGGATGTCAGCACAGGCTCGTAATGCCAAATCGCGCGAAATGCGTGTCGCAGTTGCTTGAAGAGCTTGGCGGACGTGAACACGATGCCGACCAGGCCGACGAACATAGCGATAAACGACTCCTTGCGCAGCATCTCGAGGAGCGATTGCGCCGCCGCCAGTCCGTCGGGGCCGAGGTAACCCTCAACCGTCTTGAGCACATCACGCTGCGCCGTGACCGCCATCGGCCCGAACCGCGCCACCAGCCCCAACCCGGCAAGCAGCAGCACGAGCAGAGGAATCATGGAAACGCCCGCGTAGTAGATCATGGCTGCAGCCAGGTAACGCGCGCGGTCGCGCTGGTATTCAAACCACGCGGCTCGGAGAAGGCCCGCGAGTCTCTGGATTACGGCTGACGCCATGCGCCCACCTGATGCGGTGCTCTAGGAGCTTGCTGAAATACGGAGGATTCGTCAATTCGAATAGATTCGAATCCTTCATCCTTCATCCTTGATCCACGAATCCCGGACCGTTCATCCCGACTGGTCGATTCTGGATCATCAATTCCTTTAAGATTAGTTTGGTCACACCCTCCATTTGAATGGAGAGATTGTCGATGCCTCGGATGCCTCCGAGCGTAGTCACGTGCGCCGCCCTTGTAGCCCTCGCGTCTGTACTGACGGTTTCAGCAGCCGATGGGCAGCGTGCGGTGCGGACGGGACTGCATCCTGAGGCTGCTGTCGCAGCTATCACTCGTGCGTTCGATGCGTATCCCCTGGTCGCAATCGGCGAGGTCCATCGCAATCAGCAACTCCATGATCTTCTCGTGACGGTCGTCCGAGATGCGCGGTTCCTTCCGAACGGCGGCGACATCGTGGTCGAGTTTGGAAACGCGCGATATCAGGATCGGATAGACCGATATATCGGCGGCGAAACGGTAGACCAGAAGAGCCTCGCTCAGGTGTGGCGGGAGGCCGTGAACATTCTTGTCTGGGACGCGCCAGTGTACGAGCGATTCTTTGCGACCGTGCGGGATGTCAATCGAACCCGGCCGGCCGAGAGGTATCTTCGCGTCGTCCTCGCCGATCCGGCATTTGATTGGGCAACGGTTGGCGATCGGGCGACCTGGGAGCGAATTGCCGCCAGGCGCGATCAACACGCCGCAGATGTGATCCAGCATGAGGTCCTCGCGCGCGGTCGTCGCGCGCTCTTGATCTTTGGGTCCGCGCATGTCGAGCGTGAGCAGGCCTTTGAACGACACGACAAGCCGCGTCGGCCCCGTTCGTCAAATCTCCTGGAACTACTGGACGCAGAACACCCTGGTGGGACGCTTTACGTGACGGCAGATTGGGGGAACGGTGCGACGGACGCGCTACTTGCCCGGTGGCGACCACCCGTCCTCCTGCGTTTGAAGGGAACGTCCCTCGGTGCGATTCACGCCGGTCCATCCATCCAGGGACCGCGCCTCGACGAACTCGCCGATGCTTATCTGTATCTAGGACCGACGTCCTCATTGACGACGTCAGTCCCCGCGCCATCAACTTACGCGGATCCGGCGTACTTGAGGGAGCTGCTTCGCCGCGACGCCATTCAGGGCGGCGCCAATGCCGCGGAACTTCGGCGTCTGAGCGCACAGTTTCTTAACGGACGAACGCGGTGATGCTGTGTGTGTGTCAGCGAGCGATCACGACCGAACCACGTAACGAACGTCGCAGTTTTTCTGCAAGCTCCTAGGCCTGGACGTAGCCGCTACAACAACGCGATCCATCAAAACTCCTCGATTGGAGGTTACTCCATGCCCCGCAGGGAGATCGCCACGCCGCGCGTCGAGAACTAACTGCTTTGCATCCTCCAGCGCTATAAAATCGACCGTGATCTGCGTCGTCGCCTAAGGCACCAGAAGGAGCAAATTAATGAGCACCGACCGCGAAACGCTCGAAGCTGTGAACATCGAGATTGGCAACGCCGAGGCTCGGGGTGACAAAGCGTACTTCGAAGATCTGCTGGCGCCTGCGTTTGCGTTCCGCCGCGTCAGTGGCGTCGTCGTCGATCGGAAGCAGTACATTGAGGCGGTCACCTCCAGCGCTGCGAGGCCGACCACAGTCCGATCGATCACGTTCGCGGGAAGCGCGCGCGCGATCGTTTCCTGCGTCGTGACAATGGAGACGCCGGACGGCAAGAAGGATTTCGACAACCTCCGCGTGTTCATTCGGACCGATAGCGGCTGGAAACTGATGGCGTGGGCGAACGAGGCGGCGTGATGCGTTCCCTCCCTTCTCATGACCCAACATCGCCGACTTGACTTCAAGCATTTCGTGGCGGAGAGAACACGGGAGGCGGAGTGCGCGCATATCAAAAGCCTTTCCACTGTCTTCGACCGCAGCAAGAATGAGCCTGTCAAAGGCGTTGGGAACGCCTGGAGCCGGATGCACTATGACGGCGACTTCAGCCTCTTCCAACCAGAGCATTCCGCAACGGCGCTCTCATTGGTGTTCGTTCAATCAAGAAACGGGAATACGGGCGGTGACCCCAGCGCACTCGGCGGCGGTGCGACGGACAAGCATCTAATTTATGAAGGTCTCTCGCGCGTGGCGGCAGATGCCGTCCTTGCCGGCGTCCGCAGCATAAGTAGCCAGGCTCTGTTCACCGTTTGGCACCCGGAACTGGTCGCCCTCCGCACGTCGCTTGATCTGCCACGTCATCCGGCCCAGATTGTGATCTCGCAGCACGGGCGATTCAATTTCGATGCGTTGTTGTTCAACGTTCCTGAGGTGCGGGTGTTTGTGATCGCCGCATCGCAACACATGGCGCGCCACGTCTCGATACTGAGCGCCAGGCCGTGGATTCGACATGTACCGCTCGACGGCGACCATCTGGGTCGGGCGATTGATCGACTGCGCGAGGATGCGGGCATTCAGCGTGTGTCGGCGATCGGCGGCCGCGCCACCGCAATGGGTCTCGTTGACGCCGGTTTATGTCAGGACCTGTATCTCACCACAACGTCGCGGGATGGCGGCGAGCCCAACACCCCGTGGTACTCCGGATCCGACATGCCGCCGGCAAGAGTGATCACGAAAAAAGAGTGGTTGGACGAAGACTCGCGAATCACCTTTGAGCACGTTGTGATCGACCGATAACGACACGACGGCCCATACGTCGCCATGCGCGACCTCCAGACTCTACGCTCGCGAGCCCGAAATGGATTGGAATGTACTGATAACATGCGTCAGCTCATCCCTTTACGAATTTCGACCGTAGACTCTGATGTGGGTGTTGCTGGCAGCAGTCCTCGGCCCGGCGGCGCTGGAAAGCCGACAGGCGGATCAAGCGTCGCTCGCACGCATCGCGCGCGGCGATCAGGCCGCGTTCGCGGAGCTGTACGACCGGCACGCGCGGCTGGTCTACTCGCTTGCGCTACGCATCCTGCAGGACCGCGCCGACGCAGAGGACATCGTCCAGGAAGTGTTCGCTCAGGTCTGGGCTCACGCGGCTCGCTACGACGCATCGCGCGGGGCAGTCGCCGCCTGGGTGCTGACGATGACGCGCAGCCGCGCGATCGACAGGCTGCGTTCGAAGCGCGCCCGGCGCGAGGCCGCGACGGAAGCGGACTCCGTCGAGAAGGTGATGGACCTCTCCGCCGCGCAAGACCTGGAGCTGCTTTCAGCCGAGCAGGTGACGCGCCTGCAGCGCGCGCTGCAGGAATTGCCGGACGCGCAACGCACCGCACTCGAGCTCGCGTACTACGAAGGTCTGACGCATGTGGAAGTCGCCGAGAAGCTGGGCGAACCGCTTGGAACGGTGAAGACCAGAATTCGTCAGGCAGTCATCAAGCTTCGGGAAGCGCTGGCGGAGTGAAGAGCGAACGATGGATCCAGTGAAAGACGACGACCGACCGGAGCTGCAGACGCCGATTCTGCAGGGGCTCGCGCAGGCGGTGCCGCAGGTCGAGCCGCCCCTCGCGCTCCGCGCGCGTGTGCTCGCGTCGGTTGGGCAGACGACGAGCGTTCGTCCAGCGCCGGCGCGAACTGCTATGTGGTTGATGGCGACCGCTGCGTCGCTCGTGCTCGCCGTCGGACTGGGCATCTATACGACCCAGCTTCGCGGACGGATCGGCGCACTGGAGGACGAGCTGCGCGAGGCGCGCGAGCGCGCGACGGCGGCGGAGCAGCGAGCGATTGACGCCCAGCAGGCGGCCGCGGTGACGCGCGGTGCGATCGCCGTGCTCACTGCCCCGGATGTTGCGCGCATCGATCTTGCCGGCCAGGCGCCGGTCGCGCCGCGAGCGTTAGCGAGAGCGTTCTGGAGCCGGTCGCGCGGGATGGTCTTCACGGCGTCCAACCTCCCTCAGCTTCCTCCCGGCCGCGTGTATCAGCTGTGGGTGCTCACGTCTGAGCCTGCGCCGATCAGCGCCGGCTTGCTGACGCCAGACGCGCAAGGCGGCGTGAACGAAACGTTCAACACACCGTCCGACATCCCGCAGCCAGTCGCGCTCGCAGTGACGATCGAACCGGCCGGCGGTGTTCGATCGCCAACCGGCGAGAAGTACCTGGTTGGAACGGTCAGCGGCCGTCCTGCCTGAACGATCTACAGCAGCCGCGTGAACAGCCAGTAACCGCCCGCCACAGCAATCAGCGCCGAGCACAGGGGTTGAAGCTTCGTTTGCCAGAGCGCCCCTGATCGAATTGTCCACAGCACCGGCAGAACGACAGCCGCGACCAGCAGCTGGCCAGACTCGACGCCGGCGTTGAAGAAGAACAATGCCTTGGCGATCTCAATCGGGCTCGATCCCAGACCCAGATCGGTCAGCGCTCCAGCGAAACCGAATCCATGGATCAGGCCGAAGGCGAAAACGATCAGGCATCGACGGCGGCGTTTGGCACCGGCCAGGTTCTCAATCCCAACCCACACAATCGACGCGGCGATGAGCGGTTCGACGATCGACCCCGGCAGGTAGACGCCTCCGAACACGACGAGCGCGAGCGAGATGGAATGAGCGACGGTGAAGGCTGTGAGTAGCGTAATCAGCTGTCGAATGTTGACCGCCGCGAGAAAGAGTCCAGCCAGAAACAGCAGGTGGTCGTAACCCGACAGGATGTGCCGGTTCCCGAGCTTCAGGAACGACCACGCGATGCCGGGAGTGTCGCCGGTCGTCCGGTGAAGGTCGAAGACGATCGAATCCGATTCCCCGTCGAGCAGCTTCTGCGCGGCCACGGTGTCGTCGGCATAGACGATCAATAGTTCCCGATGCCCACGCGCCAATCGCTGTGGCACATCCGACGTGATGATCAGCTGCCGCGCTCGGTCGTTCGAAGCGGCCACCGCGAACGTCAGATGGACCCGTGCACCAGTCGCGTCAATTGATGCGTCCGCATCGACTGACGAGAGCGGTTCGTCGCCGAGTGACACGTGGATTGCGTTGCGCGCGAGCGAGATTAGCGCTCCTCGCGAGTCCATGTCGCGGCTCGTGGTGACGAGCGCGACGTCGGCACTTGCCATGGACAGCGCCACGGTAATTGCTCCGCGGCTGACATGGACATCGAGCGCGCTCAATCCTGGATCGTGCGCGCGAACAGCCGATCCAGCGAGAAAAAGCGAAACGATGATGAAACAAATCAGCGGACCCGGCTTGAACCGGGTCCGCATCCTCGGCTTCGCGTTCCGCATCGCCGCCTTAGTGCGTGTGATTGCGGCCATTGAGCGGAGTGGCCGCGTAGGGGAACACCTTGTTGTAAGCGATGTCGTTGCTGTTGACGTTGTCGCCCGCTGGCCCGACGATGATCGGCGGGCTGACACGCAGGTCGCTGATGAGCGCCGTCACGGCGATGTCGACGACGTCGTCGCCGAAGCGGCGGCCGTTGGGCCATCCGCCTGGTACGGTGCCGTTACCGAAGCCGGCCTGGACGGAACTCGTTAGCGTATCGCCGCCGAAGATGCCAAGCCGTGAGAACCCGACATCGTCTGGATTCGTCGGATGGCCTGCGCCACCGCCGGCGAGGCGAGCCGGTCCTGTCGACAGATCCACCCTGATCAGGTCGGGAATGAAGATCCCCGCAATGTCGGTGCGATTCGTTGTCGGCGCCACGTTCGCGCCGAGCACGAGCGCGTTGATAAGCGACGAAAGCTCCGGCGTCAACGCGTACTTTTTGAACAGCACCGAGTCGAACTCTGGAGACGTGCGGCTGTAGAGATCCTTGTCTTTAATCGCCACGAGTCCTTCGTTGAACAGCGGGTTGCCCTGACGCCCAACCTGGACGAAATCACCGATATTGGAGTCGCCAGCAGGGCCGAGGATCTTTACACGCCGCCGACTCGTGGTGGCATAGACACCCACGATCTGCTGATCGCCGCCGAGCTCTTCGATCGGGATGTTGAGCGCCATCGTGTGGACATTGAAGCCAGCCTGGGAGTCCACTGCCTTGTCTGCAGGCCGGAGCTTCAATAGATCGAAGATGGCTTGAACGTCCGCGTAGAACCCGTCGTCTCGCTGGCCGGCGAATGCGAGGTAGCCGGCATCGAGCGCGGCGATGGACTGCGATGTATACAGGTCGAGGTCGCCCTCCGTTCCGACACCATCCTTCGCGGGTTGCTCACCGTCGTCGTTCTGGTTGTACTTCGGCGTGGCGTTGCCCTGGTTGTTCGGCGGGACGATTCCGCGTCCGAGCCGTGTGACCTGGCCGGTCCGCCAGTCAACCTTGTCGACCGTGTAGCGCTGGATCAGATTCTGCGAGGCGTCGCCGACGTTGCCGATGACGCCGAGATACGACTGCAGAATCGTGTTGCGATTCCGGTAGATCGTGTCGAACCGGAACTGATACGCCAGCGTCGTTCGACCTTTCGCGACGTCCTTCCCGAGTGCGACACGAATCTCGTACAGCACGTCGTCGTCGAAGTTGTATTTGTTCGGTCCCACGCCAGGCTCCTCGTGCGGATACACGGCGAGGGCGGTGGTCAGATACTTGCGGCCGAACCGCTGCGACACGAACGCGTAGACGTCGGTCGTGTTCGCCGCATCGTCCAGCGTGATGAGCGGCGCATCCATGTGACTCGAAGCGCTGGCCGGTTGCGGCCAGAGCAGGAGACTCGCCGCAGCGATCAGCTGCAGCGTGCTCAGTACCTTCTTCATCGCGATTCCTCATACGCGGGGTCGTGAGACGATTCCCGAGCGGAGCACCCCAAGCTCCGAGGGAAGCAGCGTGAAGCGGAACGTCCGGGCCTTGCTGGCCCACCGCGCTGCGTCGGCGTGACGGCCGCTCGCGGCCGCGATCGCGGCAGCATGGAGGAAGAGGCGCCCGTCCTGCGTGCCCTCGGCGAGCGCTCGAGCCATGACGGCAGACGCCTCGTTCATGTGCCCTGCGCGCGCGAGCGCCCATGCGAGGGCGTCGAGGGTGAAGACGTCGCCTCGTTTCTCGAGCTCCGCGCGGGCGAGATCGACTGCCTTCTTGACGTTCGTTTGCCGCGTGGACAGATACAGCGCTACGGTACGCGGATCTGCGGCGTCGGCGATGACCATCCGCTCGACCGCGATCGCGTCGTCGATCCGATGCGCGGATCGCAGTGCGTCGGCGAGCGTCCAGTTGTATTCAGGAAGCGGATTCAATCGCGCCGCTCTCTCGAGCGAGGCGACTGCTTCCACCGGCTTGTGCTGTGCGAGCTGGATGCGTCCGCGCACGAGCAACGCCGTGGCATAGTCAGGCACGTACTGGAGCGACGAAGCGATCATTCGCTCGGCTTCGGCGAATTGCCCCCGTTGCAGCTGGTAGGTTGCGAGGCGGACATAGGCCCACGCGACCGATTCCGGATCCCGCGGGCTGGCCGCCTTGACTGCGGACGTCATCAGTTCGATCGCGCCATCAAGGTCGCCCTTGAGCCAGCGCAGGTGGGCCGCACGCACGTAGGACTGATAGAACGGCTTCAGGTCCATCATTTTTTGATAGGCGTCCGCCGCCTCTCCCAGCCGGCCCTGCTCCATGAGCGTGTCGCCAAGCAATCCGAAGTCGAGGACGAATTCGCGCAACGTGACGAGGCGGCGCGCGATGGCTTCCGCCTCACGGAAGCGATGCATCTGGTGCAACACATGCCCGCGGAGAAGCAGTGCGGCCGGATCAGCGGGCTGGATCGACTCGAGACATGCGGCGGCTTGCTCCGCCACGGTGTAGAAGCCAGCGTCGTTCGTCAGGCGGGCTTTTGAGATGAACCGATATCCGAGTTGTTCCGCGGCGCGTGCAGGTGCGCGATGCTCGCGCAGATCTTCCTGAAACTTCGCGATTTCGCTGTCGCCTCGGGATCCGGCGGCAGTCGTTACAAGGCAAGCTCGGCTTGGAGCTGGATTTGCGGCGACAGGATGACTTCGACGGCAGCCCTGAGTGAACAACAGCAGGGCGAGAGCTGTCGCGGTGGAGATCGCTTTCATCGGCACCTCCGCTTTCATGGATTACTACGGAGGAGGGGTGCCGACAGATGTTGGCCGCGCGCCGCAATCCGACGCGCGGCTGCGAGCGTAGAATCTGAATACCATGATCAACACCATCATCGACACCTACCATGGCAACAGCATCGACTTCCAGGAGGTGCTGGATGGTGGGATTGTCGCGATCATTCACAAAGCTACTGAAGGCGCCACCGTTCACGACTCCAAGTACCAGCAGCGCCGGGCAGCTGCAAAGTCGCTTGGGTTCCTCTGGGGCGCCTATCATTTCTCGAGTGGTGCTTCGGTCACCGACCAGGTCGAGAACTTTCTGACCCACGCCCAGCCGGAAGACGATGAGGTCATCGCGCTCGACTGGGAAGCGAGCAGCGATGGCCCTGACATGACCCTCGATCAGGCGCGCCAGTTCGTGCAGATCATCAAAGACGAAACAGGCCGGTTCCCGATGATTTATGGAGGCCACCTCTTGCGAGAATCGGTCGGCCATGATCCCGACTCGATCCTGAGCAACTGCCCCCTGTGGTATTCACGGTATCGGAGTTCGCCGATCGGCATCCCGACGGCGATCTGGCCAACCTACACGCTCTGGCAGTACACGGACGGCAATGTCGGCCCGGAGCCTCGCGATACTCCCGGCACCAGCGGCGCCGATCGCAACATCTTTCAAGGGACGGCGGAGGAGTTGATGGCATTGTGGCCGTTTACGCATCGCGAGGAGGACGTGGCGTACGGCGCCGGCTTTTCGACGATTCTCCAGGCGTCTGGGGTTCTCAAGCCGAAGCGTGGCGGGCAAGCCGCGAGGGGAAGGTCGCGACGTCGCGGGCGAGCTGCGAAGAAGGTCCGGTAAATTCGAACGACGTCCCCGTCCGCCTCTTGCCATGACATGCTGCGAGGCACAACGAACGCACTGACGGTGACGCGCGACGATTACGTCACCGGCAGTCGGCAAGGCGTGTGCGGCGGCTGAGCGTCGAATGGCTTGACCTTGTCCTTGTACTCCGGCGGTGCGCGTTGAGGGTCACGCCGTCGGCCTCTCAGTTCGTAACTCCCGGCTGGAAGGGTGTCGCGTACGGGATGCCGCTCGACGGGATACTCTCGCTCGATCGCGTTCTCGTAGCCGCGCACGCTTAGCTGCATGAAAGGCACCGCCGTCGGGGGTTTGAGCCATAAGGTGACATCCACCGGCGGCGGCGCATCGAGGCGTTGAAGGATTACATCGCCCGCGACCTGCTGCATTTCACTGTTCTGACCTGCGCCGAGCGTTCGATTCAGCTTCTCCAGGTAATAGGTGAGTGCCTTCGGCAACGCGGACATCGAGATCCCCCAACCGGCGTCATCACTACCGTAGTCGTCGAGCGAAACCGCAGCGCCTCCGTTCAGGCAATTGAGCAGCGCTTGACCGAAGAACGTGCCATTCTCGTTCGCCCACGATGGTCCGCCAGGAATAGCGGAAAACACCGTCGTGCGGACGCGGTCATCCTCCATGTCCTTCTCCTTGACAATGTTCCAGATGGATCCCGTCTTCATGAACTGGAGGTCCTCAATCGACGGATTACTCGTTCGACAGGCATCGAAAAAGAACATCTGTCGACGCGCGATGTCTGGTTGGGTCGACAGTGGCGCCATTCCGAGCAACAAGTCGGCGATATCTATAGCCTTCCCTGAAAGGGACCCACCGATGCCGTCACCGAAGTTTTGCAGGATGAGCACGTGATCGCCCGCCTGGCGCTTCACCCCATGGCCGGCGAAGTAGAAGAACGCGATGTTGTCGCGGTGGCTGGACGCGTCCGCGCGCCATGCTTCGGCCGCCACACAGACATTCGGCCACGTAGGTAGCGCGCTGCGTGTCGCAAGCTCAGGCTCAAAGCTGGACTCGTCAGCGGCTGGAGCGACCAACAATCGACATGTCGCGAGCGGTTCCGTCAGCCGTTCACGACGATCGATCAACCAGCGTCCGATCGTTAACCCTGTCCGCGCGGACGAGGAGAGTTGCCTCAGTCCAAACGTGCTTGCGCCATCCTCTTCGTCTTTCTTCGGCAAGTGCGTATACGCGCTGATGGCGATGATCAGGGCATGGACGCCCGGTCCCTTCCCGAGCCGCTCGCGGTCGTCGAACGCAAGCGGCATCTCGACTGCTGGCGGGTGGATTGGGATCGCGTTCATTTGACTCGAATTTTCCAATCGACTCGCGGCGGTCGCACCGCCTTCAACATGCTCACGGGCTGAAAAGCGGCAGCCGGTGGGAACGAGACGTTAACTAGGTACAGACCAGCCGGTAGCTCTAATCGAAGTGGCTGCGCCACCGGCGGTGCAAGGCTCGCGACGACCACGTTCCCGTCGCCAATAATCTCCACGTGCGCGTCCGCGACCGCTTCTGCCGGTTCAAAGCGGAGCGCCACGTCTGCCAGCGGAGGCCCGTCCATGTAAAGGAGGTTCGCGGGACCCAGGGATCCCCCCACGGTGACCCGTTGATCCGCATCGAAGCTCCGGCTCAATTCGTCTATCTGTTTCGGCAGCGCCTCGGCCAGGGAAAACAAGGTGATTCCCCACAATTCGTTGCCCTCGTTCGTTTGGCCGATCGCAGTAGCGGCCCTACCTTCCAGGCAACTAATCAGCGAGTGATTGAAGAGCGTCGCCCCGCCAGGGACGGCATAGGCCTCGGACCCGGACGACGTCGCATAGAAGATACCGGCCTTGCGGTCGTCGACAGCGCTTGGGTTTGCGTCGAACACCGCGGTTGTGTTCGTTCGTTCGAACTTTTGCAGCGAGGGTTGAGGCGTTCGCCCCATATCCACGAAGAACGCTTGCGTACGAGCGATGTCCGGAGCGTTTCCGGAGGGCGCCATGCCATAGAAGAGATTGGTCACTCCGACGCCGCCGCGCAGCAGTGGCCCGATGCCATTGCCGAAATCCTCGAGAAGCATGACTTGATCGGTCGGACTCAACTCGAAGCCGTGCCCGGCGAAGTAAAAGAGGGCGATGCCGTCCCGGTTCGCGGCCGCATCGGCGGCCCATTCGGTCGCCGCCCTGACGAAGTTTTCGACGGTGGCGCGAGCGACAGGTTCGTCGTGCACAAGCAATTCCGGCGTAGCAGAGGCAAGTACGCGGCAGGTGCTCAGCGGGACCGCCAGTCTACTCCTGTGATCGATTAGCCACTCGGCCAGGCGTGCCGCGCTAAGGGCTCGCGACGATAGCTGTGTCTTCTCGAACGTCTCGCGTGTCGTCGGCGCAGAACCGCCGACGATGTGCGGGTAGTCGCTGACACCGACGACGAGCGCGTGACAGGCGGGTTTTCCCTTGAGGTCCGCCCTGTTGTCGAATACTGGCTTCATAGGCGTCAAGCCGAATCACTTCCGATAGTCGAGCGCCGGCTTGCGGTCGCCGAGCTTCGTCGAATAGACGAAGCTCGGGCCGCGCTTCGCATCGAACTCCGCGCGCGCCTTCTGGATGTGCGTCGGGTCGGTGAACAGATCGATCGCGGTCAGCGCCATCGACTTCGCGGCCACCATCATGCCTTTCACGCCAATCGTGCCGCCGGCGCACGCCGTCGCCTGCCAGCTGTGCGCAGGCACGCCCGGGACGAAGGTCGCACCTCTCACCTCCACCGTCGGCACGTTCCAGCTGACGTCGGCAAGGTCGCTCGACGCGCTGCCGACCGTACCGGTGCGCATCGGCTGTACCCGATCCTGCGACCCGAGCGCTACCGTCGGCTGCTCGGTCAGCGTCTTGCGGATCTCCTCCGCGAACGTCTGTTCCTCCGCCGTGTAGGTGAAGCCACCGACCCGTTCGAGATTCTTGTGCATCACGCCGCTCAAATATTCGTTCGACAGCACGTTCCACACCGCGCCCGTCACCTCCAGCTCCATCGTCGTCCCCGTGCCGAGCGCTGCGCCTTTTGCCGCGTTGACGATCCGGTCCCAGATCCCCTCGAGGATGCGCATATCAGGCTGACGCGCGTAGTAGTACGCCTCGGCGAAGTCGGGGACGACGTTCGGTGCGGCGCCGCCACGCGTGATGATGTAGTGGATGCGCGTTTCCTGCGGCACGTGCTCACGCATCATGTTGACCATGTAGTCCATCGCTTCGACGGCGTCGAGCGCGGAGCGTCCCTTGTCCGGCGCCGCCGCCGCGTGCGCCGCCACACCACGGAAGCGGAACTTGCCGGTAATGTTTGCGAGATTCGTCGACGGATTTGATTCGTTGCGATCTGACGGATGCCACGCGACCACGGCGTCGACGTCCTTGAAGAGGCCGGCGCGCACCATGTAGACCTTGCCCGAGCCGCCTTCTTCAGCGGGCGTGCCGTAGTAGCGCAACGTCCCGGGATGTCCGGCGGCGAGCCATTCCTTCACGGCGATCGCCGCCGCCAGCGAACCCGTGCCCAGCAGGTTGTGGCCACAGCCGTGACCAGGCGCATTCTCGTTGACCGGACTGCGCTGTGACGTCGATTGTTGCGACAACCCGGGCAGCGCGTCGTACTCGCCGATAATTCCGATGACGGGTTTTCCGGATCCGAACGTCGCAACGAACGCGGTGGGAATGTCAGCAACGCGCGGCGTCACGCTGAACCCCGCCGCCTGGAGCTGCTGCTGGAGCAGCGCGCTGCTCTTTTCTTCCTGATACCCCACTTCCGCGAAGCTCCAGATCTGCTTCGCGACGTCCGCGTAGGTCGCCCGCTTCGCCTCGATGCGCTGAAGCACCGCGGCACGATCGTCAGGCGCTTGCGCGCGAGGGACGATCGTCGAACCGGCGACGAGAACGAGTGCAAGAAAAGAAGCGCTGCGCATGTGGTCAAACATTCTTGATCGGGGGCCGTGACACGCTGCAAGATTCCATGTTCTTCCGTAGCTTGTGCTGTTCGGTGGCTCGTGGGCCTCAATGTACACCGTCTCGCCCCCGGTATAGACTCTCGGCATGACCCGCAAAGAATTCCTCAACGCGGCCCTGGGCTCGACCGTCCTGGCTTCAATCGGCGGCGGGGAAGCCTCGGCCCTGGGTGCACAGCAGGGCCCCTCGTCATCTTCGTCTTCAGCGTCGGCGGCACCACCCAAGGCCTTCCCTGCGGGGACGACGAAGGCGGTCGTCGACTTCATCTCCAAGGCCTCGTTCGATCGGATGCCGCCGCGTGCCGTGGACGAGGCGAAGCGCTGCCTGATCGACGGATTCGGCGTCGTGCTCGCTGGCGCGACGGTCCGCGGCAGCGCGATCGTCCGCGAGTACATCAAAGCAGCGGGCGCGCAGAACGGTTCAACCATTCTAGGACCGGAAAAGATCGCTGCGACTCCTGCGCGGGCCGCGCTGGCCAACGGCGCCAGCGGTCATGCGATGGACTACGACGACACCCAGTTGTCCACGACGCCCGATCGAGTGTTCGGCCTGCTCACGCATCCGACGGTCCCCGTGCTGTCCGCGGCGCTTGCCGTCGGCGAGCGGCTCAACGTTTCCGGCCGCACGTTCCTCGAGGCGTTTCTGATCGGCTTCGAAGTCGAGTGCAAGGTCGCGGAGGCGATCAAACCGGATCATTACGTGCGTGGCTTTCACAGCACCGGAACGATCGGAACGTTTGGTGCTGCGGCCGGCGCCGCGAAGTTACTCAAGCTGAAAGCGGCGCAGCTACCGCACGCGCTCGGTATCGCTGCGAGCATGAGCAGCGGCATCCGCGTGAATTTCGGATCGATGACCAAGCCGCTGCATGCCGGGCGCGCGGCTGAAAACGGCGTAACCGCTGCCGAGCTGGCCTCCCGCGGTTTCACGGCTGGCGACGAACCACTCGACGGCGAGTGGGGATTCTTCCAGGTGCTGGGCGGCGGTGCGGACGTGCCGCGGATTGTCCCGGTGCTCGGCGCCCCGTTCTCGATCGTAGAGCCAGGTGTGTCGGTCAAGCCGTACCCGTGCGGCTCGCTGGGGCATCCGACGATGGACGCGATGTTGAAGCTGGTGACGGACCACGATGTGAAGCCGGACCAGATTGCGAAGGTACGCGTCCGCGCCGGATCGAACATCCTCAACCCGTTGCGCTACAAAACCGCAAAAACGGAGCTCGAGGCGAAGTTCTGCTTGCCGTTCATGATGTCAGCGATCGCGCTGCAGCGGCGCGCCGGCATTCGCGAGTTCACGGACGAGTTCGTCGCATCAGCGCCGGTGCAGGCAATGATGACGAAGGTGGACACCGTCTTCGACCAGCAAATCGAAGCTCGCGGCTTTGACAAGATGCGCAGCATCGTCGAGGTGGATTTGATGGATGGACGGAAGCTCTCCCAGGCATCCGACGAGCGCTACCGCGGTGGACCGGAGAAGCCGTTCACGCGCGAGGAGCTCCACGACAAGTTCAGCGACTGCGCGAGCCTCGTTCTCTCGAGCGACCGTATCAAACGTGCCCTTGACGCCATCGAGTCCGTCGATCGATTGTCGAGCGTTCGTGAGCTGGTTGCGGCGCTCAGCTAGAGCCATTCGCACAAGGCCCCGCTTCAGGCTTGCCGGACGCGCGTGAATGCAACTCGTACGCGCGCGCATGAGACTATCGCACCGACACTGTGGCACCTGGGCTGGGTGCCGTCTTAGACGGCCGGCCGACGGAAGGCAAACGTCCACGCGCTGTGACAGCGCATGGCACAACGAAGGTGCAGCCTGCCCAATTCATTCAATAGGCCGACCGCCCAAGAGTGGTTCAACAATTGCTATGTTCCTATGTGCGAGGCAAAAGGGTCCGCGCATGGAGGGACGCATGGCGACAGACGATCGATTCAGCTGGCAGTCCCGCGCGTCCGGCGCGTTCCAACCTGTCTCCGACATGCTCGACAACGGGCGGTGCGAGCCGTTGAAAGCAGCCGTGCACGGCGTGCTGCTCGCGACTGTCTGTCTTTGTGCTGCCTACAACAGCGCCGCGTGGCTCAAACGCCGTCAACGCCACCTTGCGATCAACGCCATCATCTATATAAGCGCCGCGTGGTGGGAGTGCTGCCACGTCGTCCATCACCTGGAACCCTGTCGTCCGGTTGATGGAGTCGCGCCAGTGGTGGAGGATCTTTCGGACGCAGCGTAGCGGGGAAGCCAGCGATCGCTCCCGTATGTGTGGCTTCCGCCTCCCGTCCTCGTAGCTTCCGCCTTTAGGCGGAAGTACCGAACCTGTAACTGAATAACAAATCTGTACTGGTCGCAGCGAATCAGTGTCCCCGGGCGGGCAGCTCCCGGCTCCAGTCAGCCACTTCTGAAATCGGATTTCATAACAGAAAGTCGAAGATTATTGAGGCTTTTGAGCACTAAGGGGCCGTCGCGCGCAATTGCGTGCCCTTTGGTACGGTCGTTGTAGCCCCCTCTATCGAACGCCCAAAACCCCAACAACTCACGAAGGCTCGAGGCGGAACAAAGTCCGTTGAACGTCGAAGTCTGCCCGATCGCGCTCCCGTCTGCTTGGGGAAAAGTAATGGCTCAGGTCAACGATTCGAATGGTTTCGCCGCCCGATCCCTCGCAGCGCCGGCGGCGCAGCCTACGCTCGCAGCAGTTGTGTCACCGGACCGCAACGCCGATCCCGTCGCCATCTTTTCTGCTCCCGATGTGGTCTTTCATTGGTGGGCCGAGAGCAAGCGGCGATGGGCGGAGGAAAGCCGCGCGAGAGCGCTAGGCGCTCGCCCGATCGCGCGAGTCGCCGACCAGGCCGATAACGACGGCTACTAGCACGCACGCGCCGCCAATGAAGGTGCCACTCGGAAGGCGTTCCTTCAGAAACGCGGCGCCGAGCAGCACGGCGATCGGCACCTCGGCGACGCCCATCAGCAACATGGCTGAGGCGTCCATCCGCGCGAGCAGCCAGTAGTTCAACCCGAAGGCGACGACCGAGGCCGCGACGGCGAGATACATCACGGCCATCCATCCACCCAAAGACCAGCGCCCGGGCGCGGGCACCCCGTCCACGACCAACGCGAGGCAGAGAAGCGGAATGACGGCCGCTCCGCTCTGAATCGTCGTCATCGCAAGCGGCGGAATCCGGCCACCGTAACTCTTCATCCAGACGTAGGCAGACGCGACGCACACTGATGATCCAAACACGACTCCTGCGCCGATCATCGCTGCCCGTCCCGAGGCGAGCGCCTCTGAGCCAAAGATCAACGTGACGCCAACGATACCGAGCATCAGCGTCAGCAGCTTGCGGGCACTCACTCGTTCCTGACCGGCAGCGCAGGCAAAGGCTAGAGCGAGAAGCGGCGTTGACGACTGAAGGATGGCGACGAGCCCGGAAGGAATGAACTGCGCGCCCCAGAACAGCAGCGAATAGTTGACGCCAAGTAACAGCAAGCCTGCTGCTGCAACACGACGGACATCGGTTGAACCAAGTGCTCGGAGATCGCCGCGCGCGACGGCGATTGGCGCCAGGATCGTGAGCGCGATCGCCAAGCGTATCCACGCCAGCGTGAATGGATGGATCTCGGCGAGGCCGACACGAATGAACAGAAACGTGCTGCTCCAGAGCAGACACGCCATCCACCACACGGCTATCACACGTCCGCGCATCGGCCGCGTCACTCTTTACGTTCGTGCGCGGGCCCGTGGTCGCGCGCAAGATTTCTCGCGGTGTTGATCAGCATGACATGCGAAAAGGCTTGTGGAAAATTCCCAAGCTGACGCTTCTGCTCAGGGTCGTATTGTTCCGACAGAAGTCCCAGGTCATTTTGCAGGCGCAGAAGCCCTTCGAAAATCCGCACCGCATCGTCGCGGCGACCCTGGAGCGCGTAGTTGTCGGCGAGCCAGAAGGTGCAGGCGAGGAACACGCCCTCGCCGGGGGGTAAACCATCGATGTGCTCTTTCGTCTGGTAGCGCTGCACGAATCCATTCCACATCAAGTCACGCTCGATCGCTGCGACAGTGCCGACGACCCGTGGATCGGTGGCCGGGAGGAATCCTACCAGCGGAATCATCAACAGACTGGCGTCGAGCTCTTTCGAGCCGTAGTACTGGGTGAATGTGTTTCGCTTGGAATCGAACCCTTCGCGCAAGACCTGCGCATGGACCTCGTCGCGAAGCTGACGCCACCGGTCCACTGGGCCTGACGCCCCGTGTCGCTCGACCGCCTTCACCGCGCGATCGAAGGCAACCCACGCCATCATCTTCGAATGGGTGAAGTGCCGTCGCGGTCCGCGGACTTCCCAGATCCCTTCGTCCGGTTCACGCCACGCCTGCTCGAGGTGACCGAGCAGGGCCTCTTGCAGCGCCCACGCATCTTCATCGTCTGCCACGCCGGCACGGCGTGCGAGATGCAGCGAGTCCATTACCTCTCCGTAGACATCGAGCTGAAACTGTGTGGACGCTGCGTTTCCCACTCGCACCGGTCGCGAGTTCTCATAGCCGGGCAGCCATGACAATTCCAGCTCGGTCAGCCGGCGCTCGCCGTGCATCCCATACATGATCTGCAATGTCGAGGGATCACCGGCGACGGCACGCAGGAGCCAATTGCGCCATGCCGCCGCTTCTTCCGTGTAGCCACCGGTCATGAGCGCGTAGAGCGTGTAGGTGGCATCACGCAGCCAGCAGAATCGGTAGTCCCAGTTCCGTACGCCGCCAATGCACTCCGGCAACGACGTCGTCGGCGCGGCGACGATGCCCCCCGTCGGCGCGAACGTGAGAGCTTTCAGCGTGATGAGCGACCGCATGACGTGATCATGCCAGGGACCCTCGTAGCCGCAACGATCGCACCAGGTCTTCCACCAGTCGGTGGTGTCGTGCAGTTCATCGATCGGATCGAGTGGGGCGGGTGAAGATGCGTGAGACGGGTGCCACATCAGCACGAATGGAACTCGTTCACCAGCGCGCACCGTGAACTCCGCCTGCGTCGTGAGTCCGCGGCCTTCGGTCTCGACGTCCGTCCAGAGCGACAGCGCATCCGGCCCACCGATCGCACGCGTGTGGCCGTCAAGCTTTCTTACCCACGGCACGATCGATCCGTAGTCGAAGCGAATAACCAGCTCGAGGTGCATCCGTACTTCGCCACGCAGCCCTTCGACAATGCGAATGAGATCCGGTTCGCCGTCTCTCGGGGTCATGAAGTCGATGACGCGAACGTCGCCGGCGTCGGTCGAGAAGTCGGTTTCGAGAATCAACGTGTTGGGTCGATATCGGCGAGTGGTCCTGGTGATTGTGGCCTCGGGACGAAGCAACCACCGGCCGTGACCGGGTCCGCCGAGCAGCGCCGCGAAGCACGCGCCGGAATCGAAGTGGGGCAGGCACAACCAGTCGATGGATCCGTCTCGACCGACAAGCGCGGCCGTTTGTGTGTCGCCAATCAGACCATAGTCTTCAATGCGAAGCGGCATGAACGTGCGGCATTTTAATCACTAATCACTGATCACTGATCCTTGAATCGCTGATCCTTGAATCCCTGATCCTCGAATCCTTGAATCCCCGAATCGAGGGGCCATCGACGCCGCAGCCACGAAGTGAGATAGTAGCCGTCATGCAGGTCATAACCCAACCGAAGGTATACCCCGTGATCGTGATCGGCAGCGGCGCGTCCGGTGGGATGGCCGCATGGAACCTGACGCGACAGGGCATCGACGTCGTCCTCCTGGATGCGGGCGACAAGTTCGATCGATCCAAATACTGGACGCACGCGACGCCATGGGACACGCAGGCGCGGCTGGCGAAGGGCGAGAAGCCCGAAACATTCTTCCTCGACACGAAAGAGCAGCCCTACCTCGCGCCAAACGAGCGGCCCTTCGCGCTGACGCGCGTGTGGGGACACGGTGGCAAGACGAACGTGTGGGGTCGCGTCAGCCTCCGCTATTCGGATATCGACTTCAAGGCTGCCGATCGCGACGGCTGGGAGATTCCCTGGCCGATCTCCTACAAGGACATCGCGCCGTACTACGACCAGGTCGAGCAGCTGATCGGCGTCAACGGCGGCACGGACGATTCAGACGTGCTCCCTGGCAGCAAGTATCTGCAGCCTCCGCCCGCTCCGCGCTGCGGCGAGCGCCTACTGCAGAAGGCGATGGGGAAGTTGAACATCCCGGTCGTCGCCGGACGACGGGCGAATATGACGAGGTCGACGCGCGGGTTTGGTCCTTGTCACTACTGCGGCAACTGCGGCAACGGTTGCGACACCGCATCTTTCTTCTGTTCCGCTGATCACCTGCTGCCGTTCGCGATCAAGACCGGGAAGCTGGAGCTGCGATCGAACGCGGTCGCTGCGCGGATCCTGACCGATGACAACGGACGGGCGACCGGCGTGCAGTACTTCGATCGACGCACGGGTGCCGAACAGCAAGTGCGTGGCAAGATCGTCGTCCTCGGCGCGAGCTGCGTCGATTCGACGCGCATTTTGCTGAACTCGAAATCAGCGCGGCATCCGAACGGTCTTGGCAATGGATCCGAGGTGATCGGTCGTTACCTGTGCGAGCAGATCCGGCTCAACGCACGCGGCTATCTGCCAGCTCTCGAAGGCACGGCGACCCGGAACGACCGCGGGATCGGTGGGGAGCATATCTACATGCCCCGCTTCAACCATCGTCCCGGCCGTGGCCGTGACTACATGCGTGGATTTGGCGCGCAATTCTGGAATACCTGGTCGACCTGGAACGGCCCGCAACCAGGCTCGGATGAGATTCCAGGATTCGGCGCTTCGCTGAAGACGCAGATCAAACGGCGCCACCCGGCGTGGTTCGAGATTCACCCGTTCGGCGAGGCGCTGCCGTACGCGCACAACCGAATCACCGTCGATCCGTCCAGGGTCGATCGATATGGCGTGCCGCTGCTGCACATCGATTACCACATCGGCGACAACGAGCGAAAGATGACCGCGCACATGGCCGACACGATCGAGGAGATCGTCAAGGCGGCTGGCGGCGTGCTCGTCAACTACAAGCGCGGCGATCTGGATGCGATGGGCTCAGCGATTCACGAGCACGGCACCTGCCGCATGGGCACGGATCCAAAACGTTCGGCGCTGACGGCGTTCAACCAGATGCACGAGGTCAAGAACGTGTTCGTGGTCGACGGCTCCGCATTTCCAACCGCGACCGAAAAGAACCCGACGCTCACGATTCTGTCGCTCTCGTGGCGTGCCACCGACTACCTGGCGCAGGAGATGAAACGTGGGAACCTCTGAAACCAACATCAACCGTCGTCGGGCGTTGACGCAGCTCGTTACCGGCGCCGTCGGCGTTGCGTCGATGCCGTTGTGGGTCGAGTCGCTGTGCGCGCAGGCACGCGCCGAAGCGCATACGCATGCCGCCCAAGCCGCTGTCACGGCGTCAACCTGGGCGCCCTCCGTACTGACGCCGCGTCAGAACGAAGCCGTCATCGCGCTGACCGAGCTGATCATGCCGGCGACCGATACCCCGGGCGCGAAGGCGGCGCTCGTCAATCGCTTTGTCGACCATGTTCTTTCGACGGCCGATGCGAAGGAGCGTTCTGAATTCATTCGTGGATTGACCTGGCTGGACGATCGCTGCCGCGCGCGCGTCGGCCAGGACCTCGCCGGCGCAACGACGGCGCAGCTGACCGATATCGTGACGCCTCTGGCCGTCGAGGGCACCGGTGCCGCGGACGACGCTCCCGGCATCGCATTCTTCCGCACGATCAAGTCAATGACGATCACCGGTTACTACACGACCGAGATCGGACTCCGCCAGGAGCTTGGCGACGATGGGCGAATGGTGCTGGCGGCGTTCGAAGGGTGCACGCATCCGGAACATCAATGAATGCTGAGTGTCGAATGCTGATTGCTGAATGAGCCGCAAGGGAGATCAATTCAGCATTCAGAACTCAGCATTCAGCATTTCGTCAGGCGGCTTATCGCAGCCCTTCGACCAGGTACAGTTCACCCGGTATACCTCGCCCATTCCGCCCGCGCCGAGCGGCGCGAGAATCTCGCAGGTTCCTAGCTTCTTGCCAGCAGACAGAGGCATTGTCGGTGGCGAAAGTATACTCAGCAATTTCTGATTTTCGGTTGCTGATTGCCGATTAATGGCCAATCAGCAATCAGAAATCATCAATCAGCAATTAGAGTATTGCCGTGTCCCTCTCGTCCGATCAGGACGCCCGCGAGCTCCACGCGCTCGGATATGCGCAGGAGCTGTTCCGCACGATGGGCGGGTTCTCGAACTTCGCCATCTCGTTCTCGATTATCTCGATCCTCACCGGTGCCGTGACGCTCTACGAGCACGGCCTCGTCATGGGTGGCCCGGCAGAAATGGCACTCGGCTGGCCGCTCGTGACTTTCTTCACACTGGCGGTCGCCCTGAGCATGGCCGAGCTCGCGTCGTCGCTGCCTACCTCCGGCACGATGTATCACTGGGCGTCGAGACTCGGGGGCAAAGGGTGGGGTTGGTTCACGGCGTGGTTCAACATCGCGGGGCAGTTTGCCGCGCTTGCCGGGATCGACTACGGCTGTGCGCTGTTCCTCACGCCGCTTGTTGGCTGGTCCGCCGATCGCGTGCTCGCCGTCTACGCGGCGATTCTGCTGTCGCATGCGCTGATCAATCACTTCGGCATTCGTCTCGTCGCGCGACTCAATGACTTCAGCGTCACCGTCCACGTCGTCGGAGTCGTCCTCATTGTCGGCGCGCTGCTGCTGTTCGCGCCGAAGCAGCCGCTCAGCTATTTCTTCGAGCGCGTCACTCATAACGATCAGGGTTGGCCGTACTGGTTTGCCTTCATCATCGGATTGCTGCAGGCGCAGTGGACCTATACGGGCTATGACGCGTCGGCGAGCGTGTCCGAGGAGACCGTGGATCCGCGACGACGTGTTCCTTGGGGCATCGTGATGGCCGTGGTCGTCTCCGCAGTCGTCGGCTATGCGTTGCTGCTGGCGCTGACGCTTGCGATCAGCGATATTCCCTCCGTGCTGAACGCCGTCGACGCGTCGGGCAACAAAGTGCCAGCGGTGATTGCGATCTTCAGCGGCGCGCTCGGCGCTCGCGCCGGGAACCTGTTCACCGCGCTCGCTGCGATGGCGATGTGGTTCTGCGGTCTCTCCGCGGTGACGTGGATCTCGCGCACGCTGTACGCCTTCGCACGCGACAACGGTTTGCCAGGTTCGGCCGTGTGGCGACGCGTCAGTCCCGCCTACCAGACTCCGGCGCCCGCGATCTGGCTCTCCGTCGTCATCGCGTTTTTCGCGACGATCAGCGCCGGCACGTACGCTGTGGTGACGTCCATCAGCGTCATCGGCCTCTATTTTTCCTACATCATTCCCGTGTATCTTGCGTGGCGCGCCCGCCGACGCGGGCAGCCGGTGCCCCGCGGCCCCTGGCATCTCGGCCGGGTCGGGCCCGCCATCAACGTCGTCGCGATGCTATGGGTTCTCTTCATTTCCATAGTGCTGAGCATTCCCGATGGGATGCGTGCTGGAAAAACCATTGCCGGGGTGACCGTGCTGCTTGGTGTCTGGTATCTCGCGAGCGAGCGCCGCCGTTTCAAAGGGCCAGCATGGGCGGCGGCTGCCGGGACGCTGGGCAGCGCCGCACCGACATCACTCCTGACGCAGGAGCGTGATCGTGCATGAGACTCCCAAAGAGAAGGGCTTGCTGACGATCGAGCAGTTGCGCGACCTCGCGGCGAGCGGCGCAATCGAGACCGTCGTCGTTGGATTCACCGATCACTACGGCCGTTTGATGGGCAAGCGCTACGATGCGGAGATCTTTGTCGAGGAGACGGCCACGCACGGCACGCACAGCTGCGACTACCTCCTCACCACTGACATGGAGATGGAGCCGGTCCAGGGCTACACGTTTGCGAATTGGGAGAAGGGCTACGGCGACGTCCATCTCGTGCCGGACCTCTCGACCTTGAGGACCGCGAGTTGGCTCGAGAAGAGCGCGCTCGTGTTGTGCGACGTGCACGACAAAGAGACACGCGAATACGTGCGCGTGGCGCCGCGATCGCTCTTGCGCGACCAGATCGATGCGACTCGAAAGTTGGGTTTTACGCCTTTCGCAGCTTCCGAACTCGAGTACTACGTATTCGAGCAGGATTACCGTGCCGCGGCGCAATCTGAGTATCGCAACCTCACACCCGCCGGGTGGTATCTCGAGGATTACCACATCCTCCAGGGCACCCGTACCGAACCCTTCACGTCGGCCGCTCGTCGGCACCTCAAAGCATCGGGAGTGCCTGTCGAAAACTCGAAGGGCGAGTGGGGACTCGGGCAGCACGAACTCAACGTGCGATACGCTGAGGCATTGCCCATGGCCGATCGACATGTCATTTTCAAACAGTGCCTGAAAGAGGTGGCGGGGCAGCAGGGGCTGTCGGTGACGTTCATGGCGAAGTTCGCAGCCGACCGTGCGGGCTCCAGCTGTCATCTGCATCTCAGCCTGTGGCGTGACGGAGTAAATGCGTTCGCGGGGGACGCGGGGCTTGGGCCGGTCAAGTGTTCGGACACGTTTCGCTGGTTCCTCGGCGGCTGGATCGCGCGTGTGCCTGACGTGATGGTCTTCTACGCGCCGACCGTGAACTCTTACAAGCGCTACGTCGACGCTTCATGGGCGCCAACGCGACTTGCGTGGAGCTACGACAACCGCACGGCTGGATTCCGCGTCGTCGGTGATGGACCGTCGTTGCGGATCGAGTGTCGGATTCCTGGTGCCGACTGCAATCCGTACCTCGCCTTTGCGGCAGCGCTCGCTTCAGGCCTGGATGGAATCCGCAACCGAACCGAGCCGCCCGATTGCTTCACCGGCGACATGTATGCGGCACGGCACCTGCCGGCGGTGACGACAAGCCTCCGGGACGCAACGGATGCTTTCGTCAAGAGCGACTTCACGAGGGGAACATTTGGAGACGAAGTGGTCGATCACTATGGCCACTTCTTCAAGACAGAGTTCGCGGCGTATTCGTCAGCCGTCACTGACTGGGAGCGCCGGCGATACTTCGAGCGAATATGAGCATGCGGCTTCAGAATAAGGTAGCGCTGATCACTGGCGCCGGTAGCGGCATTGGACGTGAGTCGTCGCTCGTGTGGGCGTCCGAAGGCGCGTCGATAGTCGCGGTCGATATCGATCAGAAGTCGGCGCAGCACACGGCTGACGAGGTGGAAGCTACCGGTGGCCGCGCGGTTGCGGTGCAGGCCGACGTCTCGAGTGCGCAGGATTCCGAGCGCATGATTGCCACCGCCGAGCGCGAGTATGGCCGGCTGGATATCCTCTTTAATAACGCCGGCATCATGCACAGCCAGGACGACGATGCGGTGTCAACGGACGAAGTGGTGTGGGATGTGACCATGAACGTCAACGCGAAGGGCGTCTTCTTCGGGTGCAAGTACGGCATCCCTGCCCTTCGCCGCGCTGGTGGCGGCGCGATCGTCAACACGGCCTCGTTCGTAGCCGTCGTTGGCGCTGCGACGCCGCAGGTGGCCTACACGGCGAGCAAGGGGGCCGTGTTAGCGATGACGCGCGAACTCGCCATCGTGCATGCCCGGGAGAACATCCGCATCAACGCGCTCTGTCCTGGGCCGCTCAAGACCGAGCTGCTGATGAAATTCCTGAATACGGATGAGAAGAAGCAACGCCGGCTCGTGCACATCCCCATCGGGCGCTTCGGCGAAGCCAGGGAAATCGCCCGCGCCGCACTGTTCCTAGTGTCAGACGACGCCTCGTATGTAACTGGCACGGAATTTCTGGTCGATGGTGGAATTACGGCTGCGTACGTGACGCCACTATGAGCCACGGAAACCGGATCCCGGATCCCGGACAACGGATCCCGGCTACGGCGAGACACCACGTGATCAGTCCGGTAGACGGCTCTGTCTACACGGAGTTCGATCTGCCCTCCGGCGCTGAGATCGAGGCGACCGTCGAGCGAGCCGTCCGTTCGCAAGAAACGTGGAAGCATGTGCCGCTGGCCGAGCGCACTGCGATCTGCCGGCAAATGACCGACCTGATGGTCGAGCGTGCCGATGCGATCGGCACCGAGCTGACGTGGCAGATCGGCCGTCCCGTTACGCAGAGTCCCTTCGAGATCCGCCGAGGTTTCCAGGAACGGGCGCGCTACATGGCCGACGTCGCGGCGGGCGCACTCGCGGACGACGTCATCGAGCCGAAGGACGGGTTTCAGCGCTTCA
>Ga0207701_10001080_pt1 | contig 28812 bp, 26 predicted proteins | sample KBSSwiSSwithPhiX_FD_184294 | JGI IMG/M metagenome (GOLD analysis project Ga0207701, IMG submission 184294) | Switchgrass rhizosphere bulk soil microbial communities from Kellogg Biological Station, Michigan, USA, with PhiX - S5 (SPAdes) (version 2) | ecosystem: Environmental > Terrestrial >... | reverse complement strand
CAACGTCCTGAAGGAGCCCGGTGGTGTTACGCTTGCCAATGTGCCGATTGACCTGCGCAAGATCGACATTCCGGTCTATTTCCTGTCGGCGCGGGAGGATCACATCGCGCCCTGGCGCTCGACGTATGCGGGAACACAATTGGTTTCGGGGCCGGTCCGCTTTGTGCTGGGCGCCTCCGGGCATATTGCCGGCGTGATCAATCCGCCGGTGGCCAAAAAGTATGGCTACTGGACCAACGAGAATGTCCCGGAAGCTCCGGAAGCCTGGCTGAAAGGCGCAGCATACTGCGAAGGTTCTTGGTGGAATGACTGGTCGAAATGGATTGCTGAATTCGGCGACGAACGAGTTCCGGCACGCGAGCCGGGTTGTGACGATCTGAATGTGATTGAGGACGCGCCTGGCTCCTACGTCAAAGTGAGAGCGGCTTAGAAGTGCACTGATGCGACGCTGATGCCGCCTGCTGCGCCGTCACGCCGAAGACGCGATGCTCTCATGAATTCTAATCGATGATGTGATACCCGCCGTCAATATAGAGCGTTTCGCCAGTAATGAGCTTGGCTGCATCGTGCGCCAGAAAGGCCGTTGCCACGCCGACATCGTCGATGCTGACGAGGCTCTTTGCGGGGGCCTTCGCCTTTGCTTTTTCCAGCAACGCGTCGAACTCGGGAATTCCCGATGCAGCCCGCGTCGCGAGCGGGCCGGGCGAAATGGCATGCACACGGATGCCTTTTGGTCCAAGCTCCGCCGCGAGATATCGAACGGCGCTTTCGAGCGCGGCTTTGGCTACGCCCATGATGTTGTAGTTCTTCACGACCATCTGACTGCCATAGTAGGTCATGGTGAAGAGCGTGCCGCCTTTGCGCATGAGCGGTTCGGCCAGATGAGCCATGCGGATGAACGTCCAGCAGGAGACATCCATCGTCGTCAGGAAGCCCGCGCGACTGACATCGACCACCCGGCCTTGCAGCGCGTCCTTTGGCGAAAAGGCGATGGAGTGTACGAGAAAATCCAGTTTGCCCCACTCGTCCGCAATCCTCTCAAAAACAGCTTCCATCTGTCCGGGCACGTTGACATCGAGCGGCATCACGATCGGTGAATCAAGCTGGCGCGCAAGCGGTTCGACATATTTCCGTGCCTTGTCGTTGAGATAGGTCACGGCGACTTCCGCGCCCAACGCCCGGAAGGCTTTGGCGCAGCCCCAGGCAATCGAACTTTCGTTGGCAATACCGACGATGACGCCCTTCTTGTCCTCGAGCAGTTTGGCTCTGGCAGTAGGGATCGTGGACGGCGCGCGGCTGGCGCCCGAGGCACTCAGGTAACGGTTGGCATGCTGTTCGAGATCACGAAACGCCTGCCGCCTGTCTTTTGCATCATTGACACGTGCGATCTCACTGCCATTGACCTTCAAATGGCCCTCGCCCCAGGGCGCCACTTCTATTTCGAGCTTGTCGCCGCCCACTGTCGCAAAGAATTGCTGAACCGTGGCACCTCGGCCCGCCGCAACCTTGTCGTTCGACTTCCAATTCGGCTTTCCTGAGGGCACTGGACTCACTCGAGATGTTGAATGGCGTCTTCGTCCTATTGCGCCGTCCAGCCGCCGTCGACCGGCAATGCTGCGCCGGTGATCTGGGCGGCCGCGTCGGAGCACAGAAAAACGGTCAATGCGCCGAGTTGCCCGGGCGTCGCGAATTCGTGCGACGGCTGTTTTTCGGACAGAAGTTCGGCTTTGGCTTGATCGACCGTGATCTTTTCCCGCAAGGCCCGGTCGCCGATCTGCTTTTCGACCAGTGGGGTCAGCACCCAGCCAGGGCAAATCGCATTGCAGGTAATTCCGGTTGTTGCGGTCTCCAGAGCCACGACCTTGGTAAGCCCGACGACGCCGTGCTTTGCGGCGACGTAGGCCGATTTTTCGACCGAAGCCACCAGCCCATGCGTCGAGGCTATATTGACGATGCGTCCCCAGTTGCGCTGGCGCATATGCGGAAGCGCCGCCCGGATGGTGTGGAAATTGGCCGAGAGGTTGATCGCTATGATTGCGTCCCAGCGGTCGATGGGAAAGCGCTCGATCGGGGCCGTATGCTGAATTCCGGCATTGTTGACGACGATATCGATCTGGCCGAACTCTCGTATGGATGCCTCGACCATTTGATTGATTTCAGTCGGCTTTGCCAGATCGGCTGGATTGAAAGCGGCACGAACGCCAAACTCGTTTGCGATTTGCGTGCGCTCGCGCTCAATGGCTGAGGGCTCGCCGAATCCGTTCAACATCACATTGCATCCGGCACCGGCCAGCGCGCGTGCGATGCCCAGACCAATTCCGCTCGTCGAGCCCGTGATGATTGCAGCCTTGCCTTTCGGCATAATCTTTCGCCACACCCCGGCAACGATAAGTTGCTAGCAGCTCAACGTCGAGCAGGCCCGAGCAAATGCTGCGCCGCCATTGTACCAGTGTATCGGCTATACGAGTGTATACTGCCTGAACGATCCCGCATTTGAATAATGAATAATAGTGAGACGGATTTCTCCGTCGCACTTCCGTTCGCGCGAGCGCGCCATCGCACGAGGGATCGAGGGTCAACATGGAACCTCCTATCCGACGGCCTGAAGAGATTTTGGCCTTTCGATCCTTGCGGGAAATTCTTGCAGCAAAGACGCGAACCCTGTGGACCGTAGGTCCTGCCGACTCCGTTCTGTCGGCGCTGCAGATCATGGCCGACAAAGACATTGGTTGCGTCGTGGTGCAGGAACGCAACGCGCTGGTCGGGATTGTTTCGGAGCGCGACTGTGCGCGGCGCGTAGTCCTCGCAAAGAGGTCGCCGGAGACAACTCCGATTGCGGATATCATGGTCCGCGATGTCGTCACGGTCGGCTTTTCGCAAACCTTTGCCGATTGTCTGAGGCTGATGCACCGGCACGGCATTCGCCACTTGCCGGTCGTGGACGACGGACGCCCGGTCACAGTCGTCTCGATCCGTGACCTGCTGAGCGAGGCGGTCGCCCATCACGCCAAGATCATTGCTGAACTTGAACGCGAGCGGATGACCATTTTCACCTCGACGGCTTGAGTGCATCCAGCGAAAGGCCGGCCGACAAGCCAAGAGCGATCACTATGAATCTTATAATCGTATTGGGCTCGCTGGTGTTTCTTATGTTTGTGGCCTATCGCGGCTACAGCGTGATTTTGTTTGCTCCGGTCGCCGCGATGGGTGCGGTATTGTTGACCGAACCGAGTCTGGTGCCTCCGTTGTTCTCTAGCGTGTTCATGGAGAAGATGGTCGGCTTCATAAAGAACTATTTTCCAGTATTCATGCTCGGAGCTGTTTTCGGCAAAGTCATCGAATTGTCCGGGTTTTCCAAATCGATCGTGTCCGCGGTGATCGGGTTGCTCGGCCGGGAACGGGCCGTATTGTCGATCGTCGTGGTTTGCGCCCTTCTGACGTACGGCGGGGTGTCGTTGTTTGTGGTGGTGTTCGCGGTCTATCCGTTCGCGGCCGAAATGTTTCGCCAAAGCGGCATCCCCAAACGGCTGATCCCTTGCACCATCGCGCTCGGCGCGTTCAGCTTTACCATGGATGCCTTGCCGGGCACGCCGCAGATTCAAAACATCATTCCTACGACGTTTTTCAACACGACGACTTGGGCGGCTCCCTGGCTTGGCCTGATCGGCGCGATATTCGTTCTCGTCGTTGGCCTCGGATATATCGAGAACCGCCGCCGCGCCGCGCAGGCGCAAGGTGAGGGCTATGGCACCGAGCTGCGCAACGAACCGGAACCCTTCGAGGCGGAAAAGCTGCCAAATCCCTGGATCGCGCTCTCACCATTGGTGGTGGTTGGCGTTTCGAATTTCATTCTGACGCACTCTATCCTGCGTGCTTACGGAGCAACCCACGAGGTCAAGATCGGTACCTTTCAATCGGTCACCAAGATCTCTTCGGTAGCGGCGATTTGGGCTGTCGAGGGCGCGCTGCTGCTTGGCATCCTGACTGTGTTTATTTTTGCGTGGCGTCCGGTTCTGGCAAAATTCGCCGACGGCAGCAAAGCTGCTGTGGCCGGGGCCTTGCTGGCGTCGCTCAACACCGCGTCTGAGTATGGATTCGGCGGCATCATCGCGTTGCTGCCGGGCTTTGCATTGATCGCTGGCGCCCTTGAGGCGATCCCCAACCCGCTGATCAACGAGGCGATCAGCGTCACTGTGCTGGCCGGCATCACCGGCTCGGCATCCGGCGGCATGAGCATCGCTCTTGCGGCAATGGCCGATACGTTTATTGCCGGTGCCGAGGCCGCCAAGATTCCGCTTGAAGTTCTGCATCGAGTGGCCTCGATGGCGAGCGGTGGCATGGACACGCTTCCGCACAATGGGGCGGTCATCACGTTACTCGCAGTGACCGGCCTCACGCATCGGCAAGCCTACAAGGATATCTTTGTGATCACGCTGACCAAGACGGTGGCGGTGTTTGTCGTCATCGGCGTCTATTATTTGACGGGCATTTATTGACGGATTTGCTTGCAGCGTGTGACGGCGCTCGCTTCGCCATTGCCTGCACCGATGGTAGCCCTAAACGCTTGTATAGTTGCAGCCGGCCGCCGGTGCGGGCTTCTTCACTCTGGGGTCGCAGGCGTGAACTCGCGACATCCCAACAACGTGGCGCTTTGGCCGTCTGTTGGCAGGATGCCGCTGCCCAAATTCGGGGGCGCCCCTGTCGGTCGATAGCGGTTGAAGCGCAATGAGAGGCCTGCATGCAAACCGTCTCTGTTGAACAGTCGGTTGCCATGATCCCCGATGGAGCAACCGTGATGATCGGGGGCTTCATGGCGGTTGGCACGCCGGAACGAGTGATCGACGAGATCGTGCGGCAGAAAAAGCGCGATCTGACGCTGATCACGAATGACACGGCCGTTCCGGGCCGTGGGGTCGGCAAGATCATCGGGGCCAAGCTGGCGCGGAAGATAATTGTCAGTCATATCGGCCTCAATCCCGAAACGCAGCGCCAGATGATGGCCGGTGAGCTCGAGGTCGAGCTGACCCCGCAGGGCACGCTCGTCGAATGCATCCGCGCCGGCGGTCATGGACTGGGCGGAATCCTGACGCCCACGGGCCTCGGCACGCCCGTCGAGGACCGCAAACAAAAGGTTGAAGTGAACGGCAAGAGCTATCTGCTGGAAGCCGCGCTCCGCGCCAACTTCGCGTTGGTGCAGGCGTTCCTTGCGGACTATGTCGGCAATCTGAGCTACGCGCTGACGGCCCGCAACTTCAATCCCGTCATGGCCATGGCAGGCGACACTGTGATCGTCAGCGCCGACAACATTGTTCCGGTCGGTGTGATCTCGCCCGACCATGTTGTGACGCCGGCTCCGATCGTCGACTACCTGATTTCCAATTCGTGAGGCCGGCCATGGAACCGCAAGTCGTCATCGCGCGCCGGATCGCTCAAGAGCTCTCAGAGGGCATGTTGGTGAACTTGGGCATTGGCATTCCGACGTTGGTTGCGAAGTACGTCCCAGAAAATATCCACGTTTTTTTCCAATCCGAGAACGGCCTGATCGGGACCGGCGCGCCGCCCGAAGAAGGCATGATGCATCCGACGTTGACGGACGCGGGTGGACGGCCGGTCACGGCACTGCCGGGCGCCAGCACATTCGACAGTGCGATGTCGTTCGGTCTCATTCGTGGTGGCCATGTCGACCTGACCGTTCTCGGCGGCCTGCAGGTCGATCAGAAAGGCTATCTCGCCAACTGGATGATCCCGGGCAAGATGGTGCCAGGCATGGGCGGCGCCATGGATCTGGTGACAGGGGCCAAGCGCGTGATCGTCGCGATGCAGCACACCGCCAAGGGCGCGACGAAGATCGTCAAGAAGTGCCTGCTGCCTGTCACGTCGTTGCGCCCGATCGACATGGTCGTCACCGAAATGGCGGTGATCGCCTTCCGTGACGGCCGCGCGACGCTGGTTGAGACAGCGCCCGGCGTCTCCGCGGCACAGGTTGTTGCGGCGACCGACGCCGAACTCGCCGTTCCGGGTCAAGTCCCGGTCATGGCGCTCTAGTCATGACGCTCTAAAGGACATCCATCGAGTCAGTGGTTCATCCGACCGCAGTGGAGGCAGGCAATGTCAGCAGACCAGAAAAACAACAAGTCCGGCGATGCCTCGCAATTCGGAAAGATCGACGACCTGACCGAATATATGGTCGATGCGGCCCAGCGGACCATCCTGTTTTGGGACGTCATGCGGCAGCGTGGCAATGCCCAGCGAGAACATGCAGCCGAAGCGGTCCCCCATGTCCTCGATTATGAGTTCGAGCCTCTCATTGACGGCCGCAAGCTGGAACGGCCCGTCAACTACGGCCTGGTCAGAGTCGTCCCGCCCAAGGGTGTGGAAATCGACGCCACAAAGCGGCCATTTGTCATCGTCGACCCGCGGGCGGGCCACGGTCCCGGCATCGGTGGCTTCAAGGCCGACAGCGAGATCGGTGCCGCGTTCAAGGCAGGCCATCCATGCTATTTCGTGGGCTTCTCACCCGAGCCGATGCCCGGCCAGACCATCGAGGATATCGCGCGCGCTGAAGCAAAGTTTCTGGAAAAGGTGATCGAGCTTCATCCGCACGGCGAGGGCAAGCCCTGCGTCATCGGCAATTGCCAGGCCGGCTGGGCCCTGATGATGCTTGCGGCGATACGGCCGGAGTTGTTCGGACCGCTGATTATCGCGGGATCGCCGCTCGCCTACTGGGCCGGCGTTCGTGGCAAGAACCCCATGCGCTATTCGGGAGGTCTGCTTGGCGGCAGCTGGCTGACCGCGCTCGCATGCGATCTCGGCGGCGGCAAGTTCGACGGCGCGTGGCTGGTGCAGAATTTTGAAAACCAGAATCCATCAAACACACTCTGGACCAAGCAATACAATCTCTATTCAAACGTCGATTCGGAAGCGTCGCGTTATCTCGATTTCGAGCGGTGGTGGGGAGGGCACGTCAACCTCAATGCCGAGGAAATTCAGTTCATCGTCAACGAATTGTTCATCGGCAATAATCTGGCGGCGGGGCGCGTAAAAACCTCCGATGGCAGGGCCATCGACCTGCGCAATATTCGCTCCCCCATTGTCGTCATCTGCTCGAAGGGCGACAACGTCACACCGCCGCAGCAGGCGCTGGGGTGGATTCTGGATCTTTATGAAAGCGTCGATGAAATCCGCGAGCACGGACAGACCATCGTCTATTCGATTCACGAAACAGCCGGACATTTGGGAATCTTCGTCTCGGGCTCCGTCGCACGCAAGGAACACAGCGAGTTCTCAAGCAATATCGATCTGATCGACATCCTGCCGCCAGGACTCTATGAGGCGGTATTTGAGCCCAAGTCCGCCGATGCTGCCAATTCCGATCTCGTCAGCGGCGACTGGATCATGCGCTGCGAGGCCAGAACGCTCGATGATATCAAGCTGCTCGGCGGCAACGACGCCGAGGACGAACGCCGATTTGCTACGGCTGCGCGGGTTTCAGACATCAACCTTGCGATGTACCGGAAGTTTGTCCAACCGTTTGTACGCGCCGCGGCCCCTCCCGCGGTCCAGGAGATGATGCGGCGCATGCAACCGCTCCGTCTCCAATACGAGATGTTCTCGAACGCAAATCCGTTCATGGCGTCGCTCGAAACCGCGGCGCAGCAGAGCCGCGAGGGGCGGCGGGAGGCTTCGCGCGACAACCCGTTCATCAAAGCGCAGGAGGTTGCATCGAAAAGTATCGTCGGTGCCCTCGACGCCTGGAGAGACATGGTGGAGCGCGTGTCAGAATCGACATTCCTGTCGTTCTACGGGTCGCCGCTGGTGCAAGCCGCCGTTGGCATCGATCCAGCCTCGACCGAACCGATGCGGAAAGCCGGTAAGAGCACACTGCATCTTCATCTGGTCGAAGGGCGGATCGCAGAGCTGAAAGCGCGAATTCCCGAGGGGAGCATTCGTGAGGCGACGATTCGTGCGCTTATCTATGTCGGAATGGCAAGGAGCTCACTTGATGAGCGCGGCTTCGAGAGCATTCGCCGGATCCGGAGAGAACTAAAGGATTCGACGCCGCTGCCCATCGCCGACTTCAAGGCGCTGGTGCGCGATCAGCATTCGATACTGCTGATCGACCAATCCGCCGCGCTTGCCGCGATACCATCGATGCTGCCGGCCGACCCCGAGAAGCGCCGCCAGGCTTTGGAGCTGATCAAGCGTGTACTGGCGTCGCGCGGCGCGCTTCCGCCGGAAGGCGAGAAGCGGCTGCAGGAGATTACGATGTTGTTTGCGGCGGACGAGGACACGCCACTCGCCCCGATCGTCAGACTGAAGTCCAATCAATCTTTGCGGAGAACATCCAGGGACGGAGTCGAGGCCGACTGAATGAGCTCGATCCGATGGTGCCGTGGTGGCGTTTATATGCGTTCGTCACCTATACCTAGGTGCAATTTTGTGAGCTTTGATCGCTTGTCAAATCTGAACAACCGAAGACCCTAAGATGACGAACGGGGCGTCGTCACCGGCCGGTTGTCCGACTAGGCGAGCGGCGGGACAGCGCATATAATCTGCACCTGTACGCCAACGCGCTCGAGCGGGCGGACAGTTGCGCGTCAAGGGCTGAAGGCGAACGAGCGTCTCGGGTTGTCCAAGTCGGGCGGATTTAAGTCTGATGAATAGTATCCAGATTGTTGCCGATCAATCGGTTACGGAGCTTGTCTTGGGCTCCGCATTATGCGCGCTCGCCTGCGGAGCAGCGCTGAGTGTTTGGTTGTGGCTTCGATACAATGGGGAAACGGGAGCCTGGCCGGGCATTGAAGGGATTATTTTGGAACGTATGGTCGCCATCGAACATGACGCCGATGGCCAGATCTACCGCCCGGTCGTCCGCTACAAATACGAGTTGAATGGAAAGCTGTACCGGGGATCCTATATCGACTGGACAACGGCTGCTCACCGCAAATACACCAGCGCTCGCCAGAAACTGGACAATTACGATCCCGGCAGAAGGGTCAGAGTTCATTACGATCCGGCGAACCCGACCATGTCGGTGCTTCAACCCGGACCGGCAATTGTCATTTTCCCGACTCCGGTCATTGCCGTGACCTCGATTGTGTACGTCATGCTGATCGCCGGTCCCGTGCTTTTCAAGTTCTGAAGCATCTCGCCAATTCGCCGATATTCATGAGGGACCTCGTATCCACTGGCTTATTGTCAGCGCGCGACTTGCAAACTCTCCGTTCGAGGGCGTCCGTTGGCCAAGCGTTTCGATCGAGGCAATCAAACGAAGCGGCACCGCTCGGCGCGCGTGACTTCACTGGTCACCGCAAATGGTGGGATCGCCAGAGCAGCCTATGCCCGTGCCTTGAGCGCCGGGCTGGCGGTGGGTGCGTTGCTCAAGAGTGCCGGGCTCACGCGGGCACAGATCAGCAAGCCCGACGTTCGAATTTCGGTCCGAAGTCAGGTGAAATTCCTCAACGAGATGGCCGCGCATCTCAACGATGAATTTCTCGGCATTCATCTCGCTCAATCGATCGATTTGCGTGAGCTTGGACTGATCTATTATGTCCTCGCATCCTCCGAAGACCTGCAGAATGCGTTGATGCGGCTTGCGAGGTACAGCGCCATCCATAATGAAGGCGTCAATATCCGGTTCGGCGGCAGGCAGGACATTTCGATATCCTTTGAATACGTGGGCGTCGTCCGAACAAGCGACCGTCACCAGATCGAATTCTTCGTCGCAATCCTGGTGAGGTTGTGCCGCCAACTCACAGGCCGGAACCTGTCTCCTCTGCACGTCCGGCTGACGCACCGGCGCTCTGAAATGCCGTCAGAGCTGAAAACGTTGTTCGGCTGTCCCGTCGAATTTGGCTCGCCGATGGATCAGGTCATATTTCCTCCCGACGCAAAGGAATTAGCCCTGCCGAATGCCGATCCCTATCTCAACAGGATGATGCAACAGTATTGTGAGAATATCCTGTCGATGCGCCGCATCAAGGCGGGCGATTGGCGCTCAAAGGTGGAAAACGTGATTGCACCCTTGCTGCCGCACGGCGAGGCCACGATCGAAAACGCAGCTCGGCGGCTCGGCGTCAGCCACCGTACTCTCGCGCGGCGTTTGAATCAGGAAGGCGTGAGCTTTGTAAATGTGCTGCAAGAGCTTCGTCTCCGGCTTGCGAAGCAATATTTTCGCGAACCCGCGCTGAGCATTGCTCAGATTGGGTGGTTGCTCGGTTACCGGGAGCAGGGCGCCTTCAGTCATGCATTCAGGCGTTGGGCCGGCTGTTCGCCCAGGACCGCCCGTTCGAAGTGCGGCTAGTCTCCAAGACTATTGGCCCAGAGACTATCGCACCCAAGACTGTTGGCGGATTTCAGCAAGCTTTTGACGCAAGTGAACAAGTTCTTTCCCCACGCGATTCGTATCTGCGGCGGAACAATCCACCCTGTTCTGCCGGAGAATTTTTATGCGCGCTCCTTCGGTCGTTGCAGTCATCGATGACGATTCCGCGGTGCGGACGGCAATTGCCGCCCTCGTTGCTTCCAAAGGGTATCAGGTTGAAGTTTATGCGTCGGCTGAAGAGTTCATTGCGCACGTAGCGCGGTCCGAAGCCGCATGTCTGGTTGCCGACGTGCATCTTGGTGGCCTTACCGGCATTGAACTCGGTCACCACCTCGCTTCGCTCGGCTACACGTTTCCGATGATCTTCGTGACGGGCGCCGACGATCACTGTTTGCAGAAGCATGCGATGGCGTTAGGCGCCGCGTACTTACGAAAGCCAATTGTGTCAAACCGGTTGCTGGGCGCTATCGCAGAAGCGGTGGGCCAGCCAAAGTCGTCGTAGCCAGGAATTCCGCGCGAAGTTGCGCAAGGTACTTTTGTTACACGTATGTATAGGTCGCAATGTGTTGCGGTCCGAGATACCTATGAGTTGAACCAACCTGATTGGTCTTTGGCCCCGATTGCATCAAAAATGATCTTCTACCAAAGAACGGGCTGAGAGCCGTGCGATCGAATACGCGGATCTCGATTTCGCGATGACAAAGCTCGTTTGTCCGCACATCGATATAGAACTCGCAAAGAAATTTCGGTCCGTTTGGACGCGAACGATCACAGTGCGGCGAGCGCGACTAATGCGTCACTAGTGTTTTCGCATTGGCTTGCAAGCCCGCCATTGTGGGCCGATCAATGGGTACTTGGAATGTGGAGGGGACGAAGCAATTGCCAAGCGCCGAGGCCGCGGATAAATCCTCTGGTCGCGACCGTCTGACCGCGACCTGGGTCGAATTGACGATCCGGCTCGGCGTTCTCGCCCTGCTGGTCTACTGGGCGTTCGTCCTGGTCCAGCCGTTCATCACGATAGCGGTCTGGAGCGCCGTGGTGACGGTCGCGCTCTACCCGGTCTATGAAAAACTGGCTGCCGTGTTGGGCGGACGCCGCCGAGTGGCCGCCGCTGTGCTGACGATCTTCAACCTTCTGCTGGTCCTTGGGCCGGCGACGTGGCTTGCTTTGGGCTTGATTGACAGTCTTCGCACGGTCTCCGAACAACTCGACCTGTCGATGCTGATGCTACCGCCCCCGCCCGAGACGGTCAGAACGTGGCCGCTTGTCGGCGAACCGATCTTTCAATTCTGGCAGTTGGCGTCCACCAATCTCAGCGCAGCCTTCGCCAAGATCGCGCCGCAGTTACGTCCCGTCGGCGGCTCGCTGCTGCGGATCGCGGCGGAAGCCGGCGGCAATGTCATCAAGTTTCTTATCGCCATTGTGGTTGCGGGCTTCCTATTTTCGCCGGCGCCATTGCTGATGGAGTCCCTCCGAGGCTTTTCGCGAAGAATAGCATCCACACGTGGCGAGGAGCTCTTGTGGCTTGCCGGAAGCACCGTCCGCGCCGTGTCGCGAGGTGTTATTGGAATTTCGGTGTTGCAGGCCCTGCTGGCCGGGATCGGTTTTGTGGCGGCTGGCATCCCCGGCGCCAACATTCTGACGTCCGCCGTTCTCGTTCTCGGGATTATCCAAATCGGCCCGTCGATCGTCGTTCTGCCGTTGATCGTCTGGAGCTGGCTGACGATGGATACGACGGCTGCTCTCCTGTTCACCCTCTACATGGTTCCAGTCAACCTGCTGGACAACGTCCTTCGGCCTTTCGTCTTTGGCAGGGGATTGGACGTGCCGGTCCTGGTTATCTTGATCGGCGTCATCGGCGGTACGATTTCGCAGGGCATCACTGGCCTGTTCCTTGGTCCCATCGTTCTGGCAGTGATCTGGAATTTGTTGATCGCCTGGATCAAGGAGCAGGAGGTGGCCGACCCGATCGAAGAGAAGGGCCGCTGAGCCCGCTCGTCATTCCAAGTTCCAGACCTCGCCGCGCGCAACTTCTTATCCGAGCTGTCCGAAGTCGGGAGTTCTCCATGTCAGACTTGCGCCGCACTGAGACTGGTTCTCTGACACGCTTCGGTGTATTGATCAGGCTTGAGCGGTGCTGAGTGCTTGCATGGCTATGCGACGCCGCGATTTCCCCAAAGCGACTGCGGCATCGGCCGGAGCCAGGTCATTCCGGCTTACCGCCTTCATTGTCGCTTTCGTCACCTGGTCGTATTTCTTTTCGCCCGCATTGGCCGCAGAGCCCAAGCGCGTGATGTTGCTTCATTCCTTCGGTGCAAACTTCAAACCCTGGAGCGAATATGGCAAAGAAATTCGCTCCGAACTGGAGCGGCAATCGCCATGGCCGCTCGACATCACCGATCAGTCGCTGATAGCCGCGCGCTTCAATGATGAGAACCCTGAGGCTCCGTTCGCGGAATACCTCCGTGTTCTCTTTGCCAAGCACCCACTGGACTTGATCGTGAGCATCGGCGCGCCCGCGGCGGCGTTTGTCCAGCGCCACCGGCAACGTGTCTTCCCGAATGCCCCCATGGTGTTCACGGCGGTGGAGCAGCGCCGGCTTCGGTATACGGAGCTGACCAGTAATGACGCGGTGGTTGCCGTCAAGCATGACCTGCCGGCGATCGTCGAGAATATCCTGCGGGTGCTGCCAGGCACCAAAAACGTGATGGTGGTGAACGGCACGTCTCCGCTTGAGAAGTTTTGGCGGGACGAAATGACGAGAGAGTTCGCACCGTTTGACGGACGCGTCGCATTTACATGGACCAGCGATCTATCGTTTGACGACATCCTCAAGAATGCCGCTGCGCTGCCGCCGCAAACTGTAATCTTTTGGGAGCTCATGATTCTGGACGCCGCCGGGGTCGTACACCAGGGCGACAAGGCGCTGACAAAACTTCATGCCGTCGCCAACGCGCCAATTTTCTCGTTCGATGACTCCTTTTTTGGACGGGAGCTGGTTGGCGGGCCAATGCACTCGGTGCTTGAGACGAGCCAGAAAACGGCCGAGATTGCGCTTCGCATCCTGGGCGGTGAGAAGGCTGGTGACATCCAGACAGTGACCGTCGGGTTTGCTGCCCCAAAGTTTGACTGGCGTGAAATGCAGCGCTGGGGCATCAGCGAGAGCAGCCTGCCCCCGGGAAGCGAAATTCACTTCCGTGATCCAACGGTGTGGGAGCAATATCGACGGCAAATCCTGCTAATCTGCGCAGCATTCGTGCTGCAGGCCTTTCTGATTTCCTGGCTCATTTATGAGCATTGGCGGCGCCAAGCCGCCGAAGTTGCGGCCCGCAACACCATGTCGGAGCTGACGCAGATGAATCGCGTTGCCGGGGCGGGAGAGCTCTCGGCGTCGATTGCGCATGAGGTCAATCAGCCGCTGGCGGCCATCGCAGTGCATAGCTCCGCGGCACTGAACTGGCTGAAAGCCAAGACGCCGAATGTTCACGAGGCGTCCGCAGCCCTGGCCGTCATCGCCAGCGAGAGCCTTCGCGCCGGAGATATCGTCCGAAATCTCCGCGCGTTGTTCACAAAGGACACCCAGCAGTCCACCACGTTCGACATCAATCAGGTGATTGCGCCGGTGCTGGAGCTGATGCGGATTGAGCTGCAAAAATGCGAGGTCAAGGTGAAGACGGAGCTTGGCTATGGGTTGCCGCTCGTCACGGGCTTCGAGGTGCAGTTACAGCAGGTTGTTTTCAATCTCGTCATGAACGCGAAGGAGGCCATGCAGCAGACGCCGTTGCCCCGCGAACTGTCCATCAAGTCCGAGTTGAACGAGGGCGGTGAGGTTCAGGTGTCGGTCAAGGACTCTGGCAAGGGAATCGCGCCTGCTGAACTTGAAAGTGTCTTTCAGCCCCTGTTCACGACCAAGCCGCACGGCATGGGGATGGGGCTATCCATCTGCCGCTCGATCATCGAGAGGCACGGCGGTCGAATCTGGGTGACGGTCGGCAAGGAGCCCGGCTCGACCTTTTGCTTTGCATTGCCGGCAGCCTGACTTCACGGGCTGTCCAAGGCGCTGGCGGCTTGTCAGTAAGGTCCCGAAACCCACCACGGCACCGGCCTGTAGCCGTAGGTATACGCCGGATAGGGCCGGTAGTATCCGTAGGGCGGATAGTATGGCCGATAATACGAATAGCCGTAGTAGGGACGGTAGTACGGGCGGTAATAGCCGTAATAGGGCCGGTAATAGGGCCGGTAATAGGGACGGTAGTAGCCGTAATACGGACGATATCCGTAGTAGGCAGACTCAGTGAGCTGGAGCTGCGCCGCTGCGTCCTTCAAGCTCGCCGCCGCCAGCGGCAGCGCTTCCGACGGCGCAGTGCTGCATGTCGTCATCGTAATCAGTGCGGCGACAAGGCGTTTGCGCATGGCATTCCTCCCATCAGGTCTGCGAAACCAAATCGGAATACATGCGCTGTTGGCAGGCGACACCGCGGCAGCCACGCACTCCGAGAACCGGCCCAGCGTGTTGAACTGATCGCAAAGGTCCACGTTTCAGGGCCTGACGGCTACTATACTTCGATATAGCACCGTGCTCCGGCCGCTTGTGTGAACGTGGATGCTAGGCATCTCGCGTGATCGGCCTGTGCGCAATCGGTGACGGTATGGATGCTGCCCACTATTCGGCGGTCGAGATCCTGCGCGACGGATGCAAGATCGACATCTGCGCCTTCAAGCCAGGCGACGACGATGATCTGTCGGCGGCCGTTGGCCGCGTCAGCCCTGTCTCGCTCTACCGCCGCTTCTTCACGATCAAACGCGGCTTCTCCGAGCGAGAGAAGCAGTTCTTTTTGAATGTCGACTTCATCAATCACGTGGCCTTGATGGCATGGACCGAGGAGGCGGGCCGGCGCGTGATCGTTGGCGGTGGCCGCTATGTCGTGGTGCAGCCTGGCAAGGCCGAGGTCGCCTTCATCGTCATCGATCAGTATCAGGGACGGGGCATGGGCGGACTTATGCTTCGTCATCTGGCCCTTATCGCTCGCGCCGCGGGCCTTGCGACGTTGATTGCCGAGGTCCTGTCGGAGAACGCTTCGATGCTGAAAGTGTTTGAAAAGAGCGGGCTGCCGATGGCCACGGCCCATGACGCCGAGGTGGTGCACGTCACCCTTCAGCTTTAGCGACGTACGGATCGGGCTGCCGGATTTCCGGTGCGGCCCTAGCTTTTGCTGAAGAAGCGAGGCGTCGCCAGTCCCATCGCCATTGCGCCGATGACAAAGCTGCACGATGCCAGTGTCTGGAGTGCTTCGAGCATCTGTCCGCGATTGAAAAAAACGATCGTTTCAAAAGCGTACACGCCGGGCACCATGATGATGATGCTGGGCACCGTTATGGTGATGCGCGGAACGTTGAGTCGGCGGTCCAGCAGCAGCGCCACGAGCCCGATTGCAAGCGCGCCGAAAAACGTTGCCGGCGCGAGTGCCATCCCGGCATCAACCAGCATCAGGCGGAACTCGTTGGCGGCGAGGGCAAGAAGACCCACCGCGAGCGCGGTTCGTGCAGGACTGTTGTAGAGGAGGGCGAAGCCGTAGCCGCCGGCGAAGCTGGCGACGCCCTTCAATAGCATCGTCAGCGAGTATCCAAGCTCGACAGGAGGGTGTGGCGAGAGATCGATTCGAACGATGCCGACAATGATGCTGAGACCGAAAGTGGCGGCCAGGAACATCATGATGCCATACGCAAACCGGCTGAAGGCGGCAACGGTCTGATGTTCCAGTAGGTCTAGCAAGGCAGCGACGAGCGGAAATCCGGGAACGAGAAACAAGACCGACGACATGAACCCTGCCGGATGGTCCGCGGTTCCCCATCCGGCGCGAACGCTCAGCGCGGCGATCGCGACATACATCCCGGCCGCCACGACGGCGCTCAGCGCCGTTGCCCCGTACTGGTTGAACTGTCGGCGTGCCAGTTGCGATCGCGCCGACTGGCCCAGCGCGCTGCTGACGGCCGCCACCCAGATCTCCGTCGCGCCGCAGCCGTTGAGAAACGCAAATGCTCCGCTCGCGGCTCCGACCGCCGCGGCGATTTGCGTTCTGGTGTAGAGAGGCGACGCCGATTCGATCCGCGCAAGATCTGCGGCAGTCTTCCGCGCATTCGTGCCCAATTCTGCTGTTTGCGCAAGCTTCTCGAGCTCGCCGATGCGCCAGGCGTTGACGCCGGGGAGCCCGATTTCGCGCGCCATCGTAACCCGCTCGCCTGCGCGGCGGACGCTGGCGATGACGGTGTCGAACGTCAGCGCCACCGATATCCCGTCGAAAGACAATTTCTTCGCCAGCAGGTCCATGCATTCCCGTGTTCGGAATGCGGTATTGCCGGCCCGCAACATCGACGTGCCCAGCCAAAGCAATCCTTCGACCGCATCAGACAACTCGGAGCGATCGGCGTCGCGGTCGCGGTCGATGATGGAGGGGAGTTCAGCGCTCGGGGTGTTTGCTTGCACAGGGCTTCCCGGCTCACGGAATGCAGCGAACATCAATGCCCGTCACGGCCCTCGCGGCGAAGGAGCTAGTGGCCGCTGAACACGAGGGTCTTGAAAGGAAGCACGCAGGCCTGAAGCCGCAGGATGAGCGCATGCACAAGGCCCAGCGCATCCACCGCGTGGAGCAACACCTTCTTCACTGCGCCGGTCTCTTTTGCTTCGATCACGTCGTGGTTGCTGGAATAGGCGTTGGCGATGCAGCTGCTGCCCGGCGTCACCCCCTCCAACCCACCTTCATAAAGCGGCTCCAGGTACACGAGCAGCGTTCCCTGCCGTGTCACCTGCTGCGGATCAATCAACTGCTCGCCGCCGCGGAATTGGCCGGCCGCAATGAAGTCCTGCACGTTGGTGACAACCATGGGGATAATGGTCCAGGGCTTCGACACGCAGGTGACCTCGGCCACCATTCCCACTTTCATGATCTGCGCTTCGATTTGCCCAAATCCTGCCTGCAGGCCGCGCTGACCTGCCCCCTCCGGAATCAACACACCGGCCGGCCGCATCAGCGGATTGACGATGTCGCCGACCCGCAGGACGAACTGCTCGACGCGCCCGCTCACGCCGGCCCGGACGACGGTCTTGTCGAGTTCCACCTGTGCCTGCGATCGTTCCGCCTCGGCGCTGGCCCGCTCGGCGGGGAGCACATCGGAAACACGAATCTCGGTGGCCTGTTTGGCGGCGACGGCCGCAGCAACCGCGCCCCGCGTCGAGATGGCGCGGACTTCGAGCCTTTCGATTTCCCGGAACGGAACGTTGCCGGGGCTGCGCTCATAGAGCTCCTGCTTGGTTTTCAGTTCATCCGTGATCAGCTGGAGATTGCCCTCGGCCTCACGGACCTGCCCGTCGGCCTTCTGGATTTCGGCTCGCGCTGTCGCAAAGGCGGCCTCGACCTCGGCGAGCTTGCGCCGGGCGGGTTCCAGGGCCGCCTGTTGCTTCGAACTGTCCAGCCGGAAGATCGGTGCGCCGCTGGCGATCGGTCCGTTGTCGCTGACATAGATTTCGGCGACCCGTCCGTTGGTTTCGGGAAGTATTGGGACGGTTCTGAAGTACAGCGTGGCGTTGGTTGTGGATGGATGATTATAGAAGATCACTGTGATCAGACACACGGTGAGAATAACGCAGGCCGTTATGCCCCACCTAAGCTCAAACCAGACCGAAAAGAACGTGATCTCCTTGCCGAACCGCTTGCCTTGAGCATAGCGGCGGAAGAGATAGTCCGGAACGATTGTCAGCAAAGAGCAGAACATTAGCTCAAGCACGGTTCTCAGCTCCCTGTTTTCGTCGGAACGAGCTTGGGAATCATCGATTCCCCGTGACCGTCGCGCCGCCCCCCAACGACCTCTTGGGGCATCGGTGCCACATCGCCCCGGTCGGCGTCGGCACTCTCAGGAGGCGGTTTGGCGGCGCCGCTGTTCGACTGGTTATCGGCGATCCTCTCAACCGATCCGGCGATCCTGCCCAGCCAGCCGCCAAAATCGGGGAAGTCGATCAAAGCGAGCAGCAGGCCCGCCACCCAGAAAATGTGCATGTGGGTGAAGAGCGCAAGGAGGCCCAACACCGCGACTATCTCGAACTGTAACTTGTGAGACTTGTGCGCAATGCGCTCGGGCAGTGTGTGCAGCGTCAGGAAAAGGATTCCGAAGCCGAGCACTGAAACCAGCAGAATCACCGCCATCGTGACCATGAGGACATCGGTTTCCCCAGGCGCAGTGATGAAGGCCGGCAGATGGTGAGGGGCAACTGGATGAGTTGCTGAGGTCATCTGTCGGTCCTTCGGACGAATGTCAGGGCGGTAGGATCGCTGTGAGAGGTGCTCACAAGGGCGTTCATTCTCGCATGACCAGTCTGGCGCTGTATTACACCAAAGGATGATAGGCCTTGGCTCTAAGCACAAGTGTGTTTCTCCCTCGACAGCGTTCGGATATCACTCGGAGGAACTTGGCAGTCTACCGTCCTGCTCATTCTTAGGTGCAATATTGAGCACGCGCGAGCGTGGCTATCGTCGACCCAGTTCATGCGTACGTCGGGAGGAAATCATGCGGCGCCAATTGCGATCGATCAAATCGGATCATGATCTGCTGCCCATTCTGGATTCACTGTTTCAGCGCAAGTCTGCCATGGTGAGTGCGCTGGTGGTGCATACGGTTGCTGTGGGAAGCTTGTGGTTGCTTCTTGTCATGAACATCGCCCAGAGCACGCAAGGTTCGTCCTTGTGGTGAGCAACTGCGGCCTGCTGGCCGATTTAATGTGCGGAACGCGTGAATCGGAACAACGGATGCTGGCGCCTGTGGGGCGCGCAAAGCTTCGACGTTGGGCTGGATGGCGGACGGCTCTCAACAAGCCACTCACACGGTCTTGCTGTCATGAAAGCGCTAATTTTGCGGACAGCGTTTTGTTGATCGTCTTGTGACAGTGCTCATTCTTTGAATTTGTTCAGACGACGCGGCGCGCGGATCGATCCTTGCATTTTCGAGATTGCGCCGGTCGACGCTCACAGTCAGTCGAGCGACACTGAACGTCGGTCGAGGGACTAAACCTAGGTGCAATTCCTGCCAACCGGCCGCCTCCATACCGTGTGGCGCCCGCACCGCAAAAAAATCCTTACCTGGAGGAGGCCCCAATGGCACGTGCCGCGCTCGTCAAAGAAAGCCCGCAGCAGGACCCATGGCGTGCATTCGCACCGGGAAGTTGGTGCACATCGATCGACGTGCGCGGCTTCATCGTATCCAACGTCACACCCTATGGAGGTGACGAGAAGTTTCTCGCCGGTCCGACCGCGCGCACCAAGGCTGTGTGGGCCAAGCTCCAACCGTACTTCCGGGAAGAACAGAAGAAAGGCGTTTTGGATGTCGATACCAAGACGCCGTCCAACCTGTTGGCGCACAAGGCCGGCTATATCGACCAGAAGAACGAGGTGATTGTCGGCCTTCAGACCGATCAGCCGTTTAAGCGTGCCATTTTCCCATACGGCGGATTACGCATGGTCGAAGCCGGTGCGAAAGCGGCCGGCTTCACGGTCGATCCGCAAGTGAGCGAGGCTTTCACCAAATATCGCAAGACCCACAACGATGGCGTATTCGACGCGTATACGCCGGAGATCATGCGCTGCCGAAAGTCCGGCATCATCACCGGCCTGCCCGATGCCTACGGCCGCGGACGCATCATCGGCGACTATCGCCGCGTCGCGCTGTACGGCACGGACCGCTTGATCGAAGTCAAGAAAGAAGAGCGCGCGCAGATCAATGATATGTGGCCGACCGATGAGGTGATCCGGCAGCGCGAAGAACTGGCAGAACAGATCCGCGCTCTGCAAGACCTTGCCGAGATGGGCAAGCGTTACGATTGCGACATCAGCCGTCCGGCGGTGGATGCGCGCGAAGCCGTTCAGTGGACCTACCTCGGCTATCTCGGCGCGATCAAGGAGGCGAATGGTGCGGCCATGTCGATCGGCCGTATCTCGACCTTCCTCGATGCCTACATCGAGCGCGACCTGAAGGAGGGTAAGCTCGACGAAGCCGGCGCCCAGGAGCTCTGGGACCAATTGGTCCAGAAGCTGCGCATTGTCCGGTTCCTGCGCACGCCGGACTACGACGCGCTGTTCAGCGGCGACCCCTACTGGGCGACTGAATGTGTCGGGGGCATCGACCTCAGCGGGCATTCGCTGGTCACCAAGAGCAGCTACCGCATGCTGCACACGCTGACCAACCTTGGCCCCGCCCCGGAGCCGAATATCACGGTACTCTGGTCGAAATTCCTGCCGGACAATTTCAAACGGTACTGCATCAAGGTCAGCAAGGAGACGTCGTCGTTGCAGTACGAGAACGACGACCTCATGCGGCCGCACTGGGGCGACGACTACGGCATCGCCTGCTGCGTGTCGGGCATGAAGCTCGGCAAACAGATGCAGTTCTTTGGCGCGCGGGTCAATCTTGCGAAAGCGCTGCTGTACGCCATCAACGGCGGCCGTGACGAGGTGACCGGCGACCAGGTGGCGCCATCATCGCCGCCGATGACCGGTGACGTCCTCGACTACGACGAGCTGTTCCAGAAATTCGACGGCACCATGGAGTGGCTCGCGCGAACCTACGTACACGCGATGAACTGCATCCACTATATGCACGACAAGTACTTCTATGAGCGCCTCGAAATGGCGCTGCACGACCGCGATATCCTGCGCACCATGGCGTTCGGCATCGCGGGACTGTCCGTGGTGGCCGACAGCCTTGCTGCCATCAAATACGGCAAAGTTCATGTGGTGAGGGACAAGTCGGGCCTTGCGATCGATTACAAGATCGAAAGCAATGCACCGGTCCCGCAGTTCGGCAACAACGACGACCGGGTGGACAGCATCGCGGCGGACCTTGTCACTCGGTTCATGCAGAAGATCCGCAAGCATCCGACCTATCGTAACGCCACGCACACGCAGAGCGTGCTCACGATCACGTCGAACGTGGTGTACGGCAAGCACACTGGCAACACGCCAGACGGTCGGCGCGCCGGCGAACCGTTCGGGCCTGGCGCCAATCCGATGCACGGTCGCGACAGTCATGGCTGGCTCGCTTCGTGTCTTTCCGTCGCCAAGCTGCCGTACAAGGATTCGCTCGATGGCATCAGCTATACGGTCTCGGTCGCGCCGCAGAAGGCGCATCTGTCCGAGCCGGAGTTGATTAACGGCGCGGTCAAGGCGTTCGACACCTACTTCGGGCAAGGTGGGTTCCACATGAACCTCAACGTCATCGACAAGGAAGTCCTCGAAGATGCGATGAAGAACCCCGACAAGTACCCGCAGCTCACCATCCGGGTTTCGGGCTACGCGGTGAACTTCGTGCGGTTGACCAAGGAACAGCAGAAGGACGTGATCAGCCGTACTTTCCACGGCCAGATTTAACGGCGGAAGGGGCAATGTCCCAGCTCGGCCACCTCGAGGCGGGCAGTCGCCACGACTTGCGCGTCGGGCTTTCGCCCGACGCGCCTGACGAAGAAGATTTGCGCGACGACGAGGGCGTGTTCGGCTACGCGCACTCCTACGAGACCTCGTCCCGCTACGATGGGCCGGGCGTGCGGGTGGTGCTGTTCTTATCGGGATGCCTCCTGCGCTGCACGTACTGCCACAACCCCGACACTTGGCATTTAAAGGACGGCACCCGTGTTTCGGTTCAGCAGGTGCTTGATCGCCTGAAGTCCTTTGCGCCCGCACTCCGCTCACTCGACGGTGGCCTGACCATTTCCGGCGGCGAGGCGATGGTGCAAATGGAGTTCACCCGGCGCATCTTGGCCGGCGCCAAGGACATGGGGCTGCACACCGCGATCGAGACTTCCGGGTTTCTGGGAGACAAGGTCGACGATCGCTTCCTGTCGGTGCTCGACCTAGTGCTGCTCGACATCAAGAGCTCCGATCCCGCGACCTACAAGAAAGTAACCGGCCGCGAACTTGCGCCGACGCTGCGGTTCGCCGAGCGGCTGGCGAAAATAGGAAAGCCGGCGTGGGTGCGCTTCACGCTCGTGCCGGGCCAGACCGACGATCCCGCAAATGTCGAAGGCATCGCGCGATTTGTCGCCCCGATGAAGAACGTCCAGTGGGTCGAGGTGCAACCGTTCCACCAGATGGGCGCGTTCAAGTGGAAGGCGATGAACCTCGAATACAAGCTCGTCGACACGCCGCCGGCGTCGCCGGAACTCACCAGGCGTGTGATCGACCAGTTCCGTGCTGCCGGTTGCAACGCACGCTGATCGGATAACCAACTCCCCGCCGATTGCTATTAGGAGACGTTTTATGTTGGACCTTGCTCGTGACATCCTCGGGTCTCAACCGATCCTCGCGGCGTTCCTCGCGATTGGCCTCGGATACCTGGTCGGCCAGATCAACCTCGGGGGATTTTCGCTCGGGGTCGGAGCTGTCCTGTTCGTCGGATTGGCGATCGGCGCGTTCGCGCCAAAGGCCAGCATCGTTGGACCGATCGGCCTGACTGGTCTGATCATGTTCCTTTACGGGATCGGCATTCTCTACGGGCGCCAGTTTTTCGAAGGCATGTCCGGCGCCACCGGCTTGAAGGCCAACTTCATTGCAGCAATTGGCGTCATTGCCGGGCTGGTTGTGGCGCTGGCATTGGGTCAAGCCTACGGAATCAAGATCGGGCATACGCTCGGCATTTTCGCTGGCTCGATGACCAGCACTGCAACGCTTCAGGCGGCGCTGGAGACGATGAAAAACAGCGAACCGTCGATCGGCTATTCGATCGCCTACCCGTTCGGCGTGATTGGTCCGATCCTGTGCCTCTATTTCATGACCAGGCACGTGAAGCCGAAATTCCCGCCAAAGGCGCAGCGTTTCCACATGGGGGAGATCACGCTGGGGGCCATCGGCGCGGGCCGCACACTGGACGACATCACCAAGGATCTGCCCGAGGGGGTTCAGGTCACGATGATCCGCAAGGGACAGCAGAACGTCGTCCCCGCGGGAGCCGTCGATCTCGCTCCGGGTGACGGGTTGATGGTGATTGGCGACCGCAAGGAGGCCGTTGACGAGGCGGCGGCGAAGTTCGGGCGCCTCGATCCGGGCCGTATCGTCCAGGATCGCTCGTCGCTCGACTACATCCGCGTTTTCGTCGGCAAGGCCAGCGCGGTCGGAGTTCCGCTGTCGCAACTAAAGATGCCGAGCGGCTTCCCCACCCACATTCTGCACGTGCGCCGATATGACATGGATATCGTGCCCACGCCGGACCTGATGCTGGAGTTCGGCGACCGAGTCGGCGTGCTGATGCCTCCGGATAAAAGAGCCGAGATCAGGGCTCATTTCGGCGACAGCGTGAAGGCCACCTCGGAGTTCAGCTATGTGTCGCTCGGCCTCGGCATGGTGATGGGCGTCCTGCTGGGCCTCATCCCCATCCCTATTCCCGGCGTCGGCACTGTCACGCTCGGCATCGGCGGCGGGCCGCTGATCGTGGCGCTGATCCTCGGAAAGCTGCGCCGGACCGGTCCCATGCTCTGGACCATGCCGCTGCCAGCCAACATCGTGCTGCGCAACTACGGCCTTGCCATCTTCCTTGCAGCGGTCGGCATCAACGCCGGTCAGCCTTTTGTGAAGACCGTTAGCGAAACCGGGCTGTCCATGCTGTTCATCGGCGTGGCGGTGTTGCTGACGACCGTGATCATCGTGCTGCTGATCGGCTATTACGTGATGAAGATCCCGTATGACGACCTGGTCGGCATCGCATCAGGCGCAACGGGCAACCCGGCCATCCTGGTCTACTCCACCAGAATGGCTCCCACGGAGCGGCCCGACATCGGGTACGCAATGATCTTTCCTTCGATGACGATTTTGAAGGTCATAGCGGTCCAGATCGTTGGATTGATAGCGCTCGCCCCGAAATAGCGAGCGCGGACAAATGCCGGCGCTGGCAGGGATTGCGGCGCGAATGGATCGGCCGGTGCAATGGCCGACCCAGTTCGAGTTTGTCATCAAGGTACGTGCTGCAAAGGACACCTGATGAACGATCGGCCGCCTCCATCTCCTCCGGACGTTCAACTGGTGACGTTCGATGCGATCATGCCCGCCGCTATCGCGGCGCGAGCGGAGGATGCGGGTGTCACCCGGGCTGCCCTCGATCCGCTCACTCTGCTGGTCTTGAGCCTGCTGGCGGGCGCGTTCGTGTCCTTCGGCGCCATCGCTGCAACCACGATGGGCGCCGGCGCCGGCAATATGCCGTTTGGCGTCGTTCGGCTGCTAATCGGAATCGTGTTTTGCACCGGCTTGATCATGGTGGTGATCGGTGGCGCCGAGCTCTTCACCGGCAACAACCTGATTGTCATCGCGTGGGCCAGCGGCCGCGTGAAATCCAGCGACGTGCTGTTCAACTGGGTGGTCGTTTATTTGGGCAATGTCGCCGGTGGTATCGTGACCGCGGCGCTGATGTTCTACACGACGCAATACACTTTTGATTCCGGTTCGGTTGGGCTCGTTGCCCTGACCACCGCGAACGCGAAGTCGTCGTTCGCGTTCATCCCGGCGCTGACGCTCGGCATCATGTGCAATGTGTTGGTTTGCCTGGCGGTATGGATGTGTTACAGCGCGCGGACCAACGTTGATCGCATTTTGACGCTTGTTCCGCCGGTGGCGGCATTCGCGATGGCCGGTTTCGAGCATTGCATCGCGAATGCCTACTTCATTCCATTCGGACTGTTCGTCAAGGCGGGCGCGCCGGAATCGTTCTGGACCGCGATCGGCAAGACGCCAGCGGACTTCCCCAACCTGACCTGGAGCAATTTTGTTTTCGGCAACATGCTGCCCGTGACGTTGGGGAATGTAATCGGCGGATCGATCCTGGTCGCGGCCGTGTATTGGTTCGTCTATCTGCGGGGCGGCAGTGGGATGCGACGTTGAGAGCAAGGATGCGCGCAACTGTCCGGGCCGTCACTTATCCGGCAGCCGTTACTCGACGGCAACCGGACGCTGAGAGTTCATGACATTGGCCCATTCCCTTCTAAATCAGCGGCTGCGAACGCCGCGAGCTGCCGCCATCGCCGGCATTGCCTTTTCTATCCTGTTGCTCGCGTTCTTCTGGCTGTTGCGAAGGTCTGTGCCTGCCGATCCCAACGATCCCGGCACTTGGCTCCGCACGGACGCCGGATCGGTTGCGCTGGCGCTGAACCTGGTGCCGTTTGCCGGCGTGGCGTTTCTTTGGTTCGTTGGGGTTCTGCGCGACCGGCTCGGCGACGGAGAGGATCGCTTCTTCTCCACGGTGTTCTTCGGCAGCGCCCTGCTGTTTCTGGCAATGTTGTTTGCGTCCGCGGCTGTTCTAGGCGCGATCGTGCTGACCTTCGCGAACGAATCGGGGCAGACTGGAAACTCCGCAACCTTCCATTTTGCTCGGGTCGTTGCGTACAATATGGCCAACGTCTACGCGCTTAAGATGGCGGCTGTCTTCATGATCTCGACCTCCACCGTTGCGGTTCAAAGCGGTTTCATGCCGCGCTGGATGGCCTTCCTGGGCTTCGCCTTCGGCCTCACTCTCCTGATCGGCAGCTACTTCATAAGCTGGAGTTCGATCGTGCTGCCGATCTGGGTTTTTCTCGTCAGCTGCTATATTTTGCTGGATAATTTTTCGGCGGGGCGTTGACGTTTGGTCTGCTGCTAACCGGCCCAACCTATTGGCTCGGTTCCAGCACTTTTTCGACGGCCTGAAGCAGCGGCGCCTGGAGGTTGTCCCGGCAATAACTTCGTAACTTATAGGCATTGGCTTTCACGCGTTCGACATCGAGGACCGTATTGCTGCGTTTGCCGTTATAGAAGCCGCTGAGCCAGATCGCGATGGTGTTGGGATAGAAGAACTTGCCCAGGTAATATTGTTCGCAGTTGATTTTCGACACGTCGAGCGTCATCTGCGCTTGCACCGGCGATATCGTAAAAGCCACTAGAACAATTGCTGATGCGAAAAATCGGAAAAACATGGCTTATCCTTGTCTCTGGAGCGTCGAGGCGGAAGCTTTGAATAAAAGATTGCGCGTGATGCCATTCGGCTGACTGTGCGTCGAAATACATACCGCGGGCCGACTCCGGCTGCATCTAAACCTACGTACAATATTTTCCAACCAGCCCTGCCCGTTACTGAAGAACGAGCGGCAGGCGTCCGCTGGCGGTGGCTCGCCGCGAAAACCTATCGTTTTCCCCGGAGGCAGTCCGCCGCTAACAGCCCGCAAGCAAGGCAGAAAGAAAAACTCATGAGCATGGCTCAAGCAAGTGCGACCAAGCGCGCGCCGCATGCGCCGCATGCCAAGTATCAGCGGTTGATCGAGCGGGCCAAAGGTGTGCCTGCGGGGAAAACACTGGTCGTTTATCCCTGCGACGAGAGCTCGTTGCGTGGGACGATCGAGGCGGCCGAAATCGGCATCATCGTGCCGACGCTGGTCGGGCCGGCCGCAAAAATCAAGGCGGTCGCACAGAAGCACGGCCTCGATATCTCTCGGTTTGATTTGGTCGACGCGTCCGACGGCGATGGCGCCGCGGCAAAGGCGGTCGAGCTCATTCATGCGGGTCAGGGTGAGCTGCTGATGAAAGGCAGCCTCCACACGGATGAGCTGATGCGCGCGGTGACATCCGCAACGAAGGGGCTGCGCACCTCAAGACGCATCAGCCACGTGTTCGTCATGGACGTGCCGTCCCACCCCACTACGTTGTTCATCACCGATGCCGCGATCAACATATTCCCTGAGCTCGATGTGAAGCGCGACATCGTTCAGAACGCCATCGATCTCTTTACGCAGTGCGGACTGGGTACGCCCAAGGTTGCGATATTGTCCGCTGTCGAGACGGTAACGTCCAAGATTCCGACGACCATCGACGCAGCCGCACTGTGCAAGATGGCCGACCGGGGCCAGATCACTGGAGGTATTCTCGACGGGCCGCTCGCATTCGATAACGCCGTCGATGTTGAAGCGGCGCGGATCAAAGGGATCCGTTCTGAGGTGGCCGGACGGGCCGACATTCTGGTCGTGCCGGATATCGAGGCGGGCAACATGCTCGCCAAGAACCTGTCGTTCCTGGCCGGCGCGGATGCGGCCGGAATCGTGCTCGGCGCCCGGGTGCCGATCGTCTTGACGTCGCGAGCGGATTCGGTGCGGACCCGGCTGGCCTCGTGTGCTGTGGCGACACTTTATGCGGATGCGCGGCGTCGGATGACCACCATGCCGGAAGTGTGATCGATATGAAGTGCATCCTTGTCGTCAACGCCGGTTCGTCGAGTGTGAAATTTCAGGTCTTCGCTCTCGAAGGGGCGCAAGGGCTCGAGCAGTTGATCCGGGGGGAGATGGACGGGATCGGCAGCCGGCCGCGGCTGCGGGCCCGGGATAAGCACGACACGACTTTGGTCGATCAGACATTCTCGCTCGAAAGTGTGCCCGATGTCGCGACCGCGATGCGGGCCGCCGGCAGTTGGCTGTTGGATAACCAGAAACTGGAGATCGCGGCTGTCGGACATCGCGTTGTGCATGGCGGTCCCAAATACGACCGTCCGACGATCATCGACGACCAAATTCTAGAAGATCTCGCGCGCTACGCTCCTCTCGCGCCACTTCATCAGCCGAACAATCTGACGCCAATCCGCGCTATCCGCAGCCGGTTTCCGCAACTGCCGCAAGTTGCGTGCTTCGACACGGCATTCCATCGCGGGCACGATTCGGTGGCCGATCATTTCGCCATACCAGAGTCGCTATATGCCGAGGGCGTGCGCCGCTACGGATTTCACGGCCTTTCGTACGAATACATTGCAGGCCGCTTGAGGGAACTCTTTCCGCATATTGCCAGTGGACGCGTGATCGTTGCGCACTTGGGAAGCGGAGCCTCGATGTGCGCGCTTCTGAATGGCCGCAGTGTCGAAAGCACCATGGGCTTTACGGCCTTGGATGGGCTCCCGATGGGCACCAGGTCTGGCCAGATCGACCCGGGTGTCATTCTCTACCTGATGGCCGAGAAAGGAATGAACCCGGAGGCGGTGCAGAAGTTTCTGTACTCGGAATGTGGCTTGAAGGGCCTTTCAGGCATCAGCAATGACGTGCGTGACCTGCAATCAAGCCGGGAGCCCGGCGCGATCCTTGCGATCGATTATTTTGTGCATCGTATCGGATTGCACGCCGGCATGCTGGCCGCGGCCGTTGGCGGTCTCGACGCCTTCGTCTTTACCGCGGGGATCGGTGAACGGTCTCCGACCATGCGCGCGCGTATCGCCGAAAAGCTCGCTTGGCTCGGCGCCGAGCTGGATCCCGCGGCGAATGCCTCGGGGAAGACAGTCATTTCGCCGGAAGGAAGCCGCGTGACGCTGTGCGTGCTGCCGACCAATGAAGAATTGATGATTGCCAGGCATTCGCTGGCGTTGCTAACGGCCGCGGCCGGCCAGGACCGTCGGAGATCTGCATGACCATTCCTGTTGCCAGGGCGCCGCTGCTTGAAGGTAAGAAGGGGCTGATTGTCGGT
>Ga0207701_10001078_pt1 | contig 28843 bp, 22 predicted proteins | sample KBSSwiSSwithPhiX_FD_184294 | JGI IMG/M metagenome (GOLD analysis project Ga0207701, IMG submission 184294) | Switchgrass rhizosphere bulk soil microbial communities from Kellogg Biological Station, Michigan, USA, with PhiX - S5 (SPAdes) (version 2) | ecosystem: Environmental > Terrestrial >... | reverse complement strand
CGCTCGAACAGTTCGTCGACTTCCTGTTTGCTGTTGAGATTCAGCCAGACGATCACCGGGACGCGACCGTTCTTGCCGTCGTTATTGTTCGTTCGCCGCTCGATACAGGACCCATGCGACGAGCTGCGCCGACTGCTTCAGATCGCCCTCGATCAAATAGTCGAACAGATCCATGTTGGTGTGGTACGCGCGTGGGCCGTACAGAGGATCCTGCAGAAAAACAGCTGTCGCGAGACCCGCCTGTTCGAAGCTTGCCTGATCCGATCCACGTGAGCGTCGGACCGAGACGAAGCCCTGGCCATTGGCGGCGAACGGTGCCAGCCACCGCTCGGCAACGGCAGCGAACTGCAGCCGTTCCTGGACCTGCAAGCCTCGAATGCGGCCGCTGCCGCTGTCGGCGTTCAAGTAAAGATACAGGCGCTCGTCGGTTCGGCTCTTGAGCCGGTTCACGTAGGCGGCCGACCCGCGCAGTCCTCGTTCTTCACCTGCCCATAGCGCGATTCTCACCGTCCGGGCGAGCGGCACGTTCGACGCTTTCAGGATACGCATCGCCTCGAGAAGAATCGCACAGTTGCCGGCGTTGTCCGTCGCACCCGCGCCGACGTGGTAGGAGTCGAGGTGGGCGCCGGCCAGGACGACTTCCTTTGCTTTTTCGCTCCCTGCGATCTCTCCGAGCACGTTGGTGTGTCCACGATCGTCGAGGAACTCGCTCTCGAGCTCGATCTCGAGCTTCACCGGCACGCTGTTCTTCATGAGCCGCACAATCCGGTTGTAGCTCTCTACCGAGAGGTTGAATCCGGGAGGCGGTGGTGGCTGAAAGCCGGGTCTCCCAAATGGTCCGAAGGCGACAATGGTTCCGCGATCGCCAATCGTGGGATTGAGCCAGCCCACCACGCCTTCGTCCCTGAGGAACGCGTAGAACTTCCTGGTGTCGCTGTCTTCTTCTTCTCGCGTCCGCTGCGGCCGAGGGGGCGACGCCGGCGTCGGCGCCACGGCGGCCGGAGGGGGCGGAGGAGGCGGAAGCGGTTGCCGCAACGCGGTGAGATCCGCATCGCTCGTTCGACGGAACGCCAGTTCTGCGGCTGCCACGGGACGCCACGCATCCTCGATCGGCCGGATCTGATCGCTGAGCATCAGGATCTTGCCGCGCAGCTTTCCTTTGAAGCGCGCGATGATTTCGTCGACTGGCAGCCCCGATCGGCCGGGTGTCTGGAAAAACAATGGCTCGCCGACGCGCCGCCCCCCGGTTGGAGCCGACCACGGGCCCGGAATCGCGTCGAGCGTCGCGAATGTCGGCTCGACGAGCCGCACGCCATATCGCGTGTATGCCCAGCCTGGTTCCGACCATTCTGGCGATGTCGCGGACATCGTTTCCACGTTAGTCAAGCCGATCTCGATCATCGTTTGTCGCGCCCAGTCGGCCGCCTTACGGAAGGAAGGCGAGCCGCTCAGCCTCGGTCCGTGGACGTCGGTGAGAAAGAACGCGTAGGTCACGACCGACGACCGTTCGTCGGCCTCGCGGTGAACCTGTGCCAACCGGCTTTCGTCGGCGTCCTGCGAGCGGGGGACTGCCGTCCCTCCGAGGAGCAACACAGACATGACCACAAGCGTGGACGCGCATTTACTTGTCACGAGCTACTCTCCTAGATGGACATAGAGAGTAGCGAGTCTCTCCTAGTGTGTCAAGGAGAGAGAAGTGCGCTTTGGCGACGCGAGCGGGGCAGCGTGCTAGCGTAAGACCCAAACATGGCAGCCACAAGCGATGCCGTCGGGAACGGCCGAGTGTCGGCTGCCGTTCGCGTCAACGGCGAGATCCGATCGATACCGACCGATTTTCCACCTCGCGCAGTCTTTCCGATTTACAGCATCACCAAGACTCTGACGGCGATTTGTGTGTTGCGCCTGGTGGAGACTGGAGCGCTACGACTCGTCGATGCTGTTCGGCAATGGCTGCCCGATGTGAGCATTCCAACTACCATCACGCTGACGCACCTGCTTCGTCACACGAGTGGTCTTCGCGATTATGGACCGTTGCCGGCATATCACGACGCCGTTCGTGCCCATCCAGATCGACCGTGGACGCGACAGCAATTCCTCGACGCCGTCCTGCCGGCTGGCATGCTCTTCGCGCCGGGCGAAGGTTTCTCTTACTCAAACGTCGGATACATGCTGCTCATCGATGTCATGGAGCGGGTGACAGGTCAGACATTCGCCGAAGTGGTCAGCGCGTTCGTGACCCAGCCGCTGGCGATTCAGAACACGTCGGTGCTCGAAGACCTCGACGATCTGATGCGATGCGTTCCAGGGTTCGGTTCGGAGGTGACCTCCGACGGACGGCTTGTCGATGTGCGCGGTCGGTACCATCCGGGCTGGTGCGCACCGCGACTGATTGCATCGACAGCTGAAGACGTCACCTCCGTGTTCGACACGCTCATTGCCGGCGATGTGCTCGAGCCGGATACCCTCGCGCAGATGCTGACGTTATCGCCGCTTTCGGATCAACCAGACGAGAATCACCGTGGCGGGATGGGTGTGTACGCGGATCTTTTATCGAGACGGGGCCGAAACTATCATCATGGGGGCGGCGGCCCGGGGTACAACGTCTGCGCCACTGTGTATCCGGACACGGCACTCGGACGAGTTTCGATAGCGGTCTTCGTGAACAGCAGTTGCGGTCGGCAAGCCACCGATTGCGAGGCGGCCTTGCTCGCGCAGGTGCTCGACGGGAGTCCTTGAAGGGCGAAATGCGTGCTGCCGCCTCATTCGTTTTGCTCGCGTTCGCATACCGGCCGATTCCGTTCGCGCATCCAATTCAGCAGCCGAAAGGCAACGCGGTCATCGTCGGCGTGGTTGTTGATGAACACGACGCGCCGGTGGCACGGGCACAGGTCCAGGCGTTTTCAGCCGAGGAAGTGCAAAAGGCCTTACGCAACTCCCAGCGTCTGGGTCGCAGCACCGCATCCGCATCGACCGACGCAACAGGAGCATTTCGAATCTCCGATCTTCCTGCTGGCGATTACGTGATGGCGGCCGAGCCCATGCCGACGTTCCCAAACGGGGGGCCCCTTCCTGCGCGCGTGTACGGAACCACGTTCTATCCGTCGACGCTCGATGTTTCGCAGGCAGCCTTCGTGAACGCGGTCGATCGTCCGGCAGCCAAGGTGCAAATCAAGCTCCTGACGGTCATACCTGTGCGGGTGAAGGGAACTGTCACCGGCGCCTCGGGTCGGTCGACTGAGGGCTTCGACGTCGGGCTGTTTCGCAGCTTCGGTGGCTTCGGAAGCGGAGCGACTGTCGCAGTCGTCGGCGCAAACGGCATCTTCGAAATCCCGCGCGTGCCCCCCGGTGCGTATCGACTGACCATTCAACCGCACGCATCGCGCCCTGGCCAGGAGGGGCGCGTATTTGTCGACACGATGATCGATGTGAAAGACCACGACCTCGATCTCGCGCTCACCGCCGGGCCGGGCGCGTCGCTGCGGGGCCGGGTTGTCGCGGAGCCGGAGGGGGCCGTCACGACGCCGATTGGGATACGGGTAACGGCGAGTCAAGCTCGCGAACAGCTCGCAGCCGGCACGGCAATCGCGGCAGCCGTCAATAGCGACTGGTCTTTATTGCGCCGCGCGAAGCCGAGGCGCCGGGTGTCGACAGCACCCAGAGCTCGACTGCACTCGTCGACAAGTTCAAGAACGAAGAGGTCTTTTGGAAGCAGATGGCAATCGGACAGGCCATCGTGGCGATGCACGATGCGAGCGTACTGCCGCCGCTTGCCGATTGGCTTGGTCACCAGGATCGTCACATCCGCGGCAACGTCGCGTTCATCTTCGGCAGCTTCGGCGATCCCCGCGGACTACAAACGATCGCCGGTATCCTTGGCGACCGGTCGGAGCGACCGCTGGGTCAAGGAATCGCGACCGCGTCTGGCGACGGCCGATATCGGTTCGAGCGCCAGGTTGCCGCAGACCGTTATTACGCGGCGCATTTGCTCGGCGATTTGCGCGATGCGCGTGGCGTTGCGCTGCTCGTGCCGCTCCTCGACGATCCTGAGACGCAATCGATCGTGCCGTGGTCCCTCGGACAAATCGGAGACAAGAGCGCAATTCCGCCTCTCATCGCCGCGCTCGACAACGACGATCCATCACACCGCGTGCTGGTGATTTATGCGCTCGAGGCGCTGCACGCCAAGGAAGCAGTTCCTCGGCTTCAGACGCTCGTCAATGACGATCGGCAGTCGCGCTTCGGCTCCCTGGTCACCGTGGCGGAAGCCGCGAAGGCGGCTATCGCGACGCTCAGTAAGTGAGCCAAGATCGCGATTGTCGATCTTCAGAACAAGAAGCTGACGCAGCCACTTGAATTGCCGGTGCGCTTCAGCCCGTATGCCGGAGCCATCCGAGAAGCGCCGCGCGCATGGCCTGATGCAGGTTCAGCCGCTTCGCGCGCGCGGCCCGCTCGATCTCCTTCCACAGCGCCTCGGGCAACCGCACCGACCTGACGGTCGACGTCCGGCTCGACCCCTTGACGGGCCGGCCGCGCCGCATCAACACCGCGTCGGTGGCAAGCTGCGGCATTTCCCAGAGGGCCAACAAGGACGGCCCGCCCGGTTCTCCAGCGCCCGCGAAGGCATTCCGGCGCAGCGGACCGAAGCGATCGAAGTCGACGGGATGATCCAGCGGATCAATCGTTCTCGTAGTGCGCTTTTTCATGGCTCGTTGCCCGACGCGCGCTGATGATGCGAATCACATCCTGCTGGACCTCGGCGTGCACGACGTAAAGCAGGCGGTGACGGCGCGAGTAGCCAATGAGGATGAAGCGGTCTTCGTGCTGGGCGTCCGGATAGTAGGCGCCGAGCTTGTCCTCGAACGCGGTCGCTGCCTCAGGAAAGGATACCCCGCGTTTCTTGAGGTTGGCGGCAGCCTTCTTCGCGTCCCACGAGAACCGCACTGATATATTGTACTTCAATAAAAACGTGCTGGCTTTAGCAGGAGAGCGACATGTCAGGCAGACTGCACGCCTCGTTGCCATGGACACTGAGTTTGGCTGTCGTCGGTCTTGGCGCCGCGGCACTTGTTCGCGCAGCGGCGCAGGACAAGTCCCCCGAGTCCTCCGTCGTCATGCTGACCAGCCAGCAGGATCACGATCGGCAAATGCAACTCCTCAAGATCTCCGGATTCCCGCCCGGACCGGATGCGTACCAGGCCGCGACGTACGACGAAGCGAAAGCGACGCCCTATCCCACGCTGCCCGATCCGCTGATCATGAACGACGGCACAAAAGTGACGACGGCCGCACAGTGGACGAAGCGCCGCGCGGAGATCAAGGAGTTCTTCGATCGCGAGGTGTACGGACGCGTGCCGAAGAACATGCCCACGGTGAAGTGGGAAGTCGTCAGCAGCGAAAAGGGGATGCCGATGGGCGGCGGATTCTTCGGTGCCGCGCCGCAGCAGATCAGCGACATCCCGGTGATCACGAAGCAGCTGATCGGACACGTCGACAACTCGTCGTATCCGGCGATCACCGTCAACATCGGCATGACGCTGGTGACGCCGGCCAACGCGACAGGACCGGTGCCGATCGTCATGCAGTTTGGTGGCGGCGGACCGAATCCCATGCCTCCGAACAACACGCCGAACCCGTGCCCGCCGCCTCCGAACTTCGCCGCACGGGCCGGTGGCGCCGGACGCGCGGGTGCTGGTGGCGCCGCTCCCGCTGCGCGCGGACCGGCGGGTCCGAACTGGCAGGCACAGTTGCTCCAGAAAGGCTGGGGCTACGCGATGCTGAACACGTCGAGCATTCAAGCGGACAGCGGCTGCGGTCTCACCGTCGGCATCATCGGCCTGATGAACAAGGGGCAGCCGCGCAAGATGGACGACTGGGGCTCGCTGCGCGCCCTCGCGTGGGGCGCGGATCGCGCGATGGATTATTTCGAGACCGACAAGGCGGTGGAGGTCAAACGCGTCGGCGTCGAAGGGCACTCACGCTGGGGGAAGGCGACGCTCGTGACCATGGCCTACGACGATCGCTTTGCGATCGGATACGTGAGTTCGTCCGGTGAAGGCGGTGCGAAGCTGCATCGTCGTCGGTTCGGAGAAGTCATCGAGAACCTCAACGGCACGACCGAGTATCACTGGATGGCCGGCAACTTCATGAAGTACGGCGGCCGCTGGGACACGCTGCCCGTGGACTCGCACGAGCTCATCGCCATGGTTGCTCCGCGCCCCTTGTTCCTGAGCGCCGGCAGCGGACCACTCACCAATCCCGATGGCAGCTATCAACTCATGACTGCTGACGATCCTCGCTGCCAGCAGAACCGCGGCCCCTGCGCGACGCAGCCGGTGAACATCATGGACGCATGGGTCGACGCGAAGGGCACGTTCATGGCCGGCGTCGGCGCCGATCCTGTCTATCGCCTGCTCGGAAAGAAGGGGCTGGGCACGACCGAGTTCCCGAAAATCGAAACCGGACTGATGGACGGCGACCTGACGTTCCGGCAGCATGCCGGTCCCCACACCGACGCGCCGAACTGGCCGGTCTTCATCGAGTTCGCTGAGCGTGAGTTTGGTAAGTTGAAGAAGTAGTTATTCAGGCACCCAGTACACGACGCCCGCGCGTACGTGCGCGACCTTCACTTCGGGCACGATCGGCCGCAGCCAGTCGGCCATCTCCTGCATGCCCGACTCCTCGGACATGTTGTGTCCGATGATGATCCAGCCCTTGTTCACGCCCAGCGTGGCCGCGTCCATCACGTACTCGGGGCTGTCGAACGTGCCTTCGATCTCGCGCTGCTCGCCGCCAATCACCACGTCGATGTCAGGCGCATTTGCGGCCGGCGTCGCCATCCCGGCGCCGGTGGCAATCCGCCTGACCTTCGCGTTGGGATCACCGACGACGCGGATGGCGTCGTCGCCGCGGATCTTCCTGACTCGCGCCGCGAGCTCGCCGAGCGTCGTCTCAGGAATGACAAATCGGTGCGAGTTCGGCGCGGTTTCGGTCGCCGGATCGAGACCGACTTCGCGCGCGGTGCCGGAAAACGTGAAGTCGGGACGCTGCCTGTGCATGTGATCGTGAATGCGGAACACGACGATGTCGTGCTTCGCCATGAAGTCGACTTTGGTCTTGAAGACGACCGTGTCGGCTTCAGCGATCACCGTGTTGTCTGGATCGTTCCAGTAGGTATCCTCGTGCGTGATGATCATGTTGAGGCCGCGCTCGCTCGCCCGCGTGATCGCCTCGAACGTGCCCATGAACGTCGTCGCGATGCCGGTGACGACGGTATCCGGCCCGCCGAACTTGAATCGATCGCGCGTCGTCGCATCGTTCCACGGAACACCCTGGACCGCCATCACCGTCTTGATCCGATTGACGACGTCGCCGGCGGTGAGCGCGGCCCTCACAATGGCCTCCAGTACGGATCACCGGCGGAGATGAATCGCACCGGGACTTCAGAGACGATGGTCTTGAGCCAGTCAGCGCAGACCTGCATCCCGGGCGCTTCGTTGACCACACGGCCGATCGAGATGAATCCCTTCTTCACGCCGGCAAACGCGACGTCCTGCGCGTAGGTCGCCGATTCCCATTCCTGGACTTCGCCGGCGATGATGACGTCGACATCCGGCATTATCGCGATCGACGCCTGAATCAACGTGAATCCCGGGAGCAGTCCAATCTTTCGGACCGTCATCGTTCGGTCACCGATTGCGCGAAGGCCGCCGCGGATGCCGAGCGTCTTCTTCAACTGGCTGGCGAGCGCATCGAGCGTGATGCCGGGCACTTCATAGCGAAGTGCGTCTTCACCGGTCTTGTATTTCGTCCAACCCATCGCCGCCGCAAGTCCCTGCGCGCGCGGATCTGGCTTGCGTTGATTCCAATGTTGCATGAGGCGGAAGACGACAAGCTTGTGCTTGTCGATGAAAGCGTTCTTACCGGCGTAGACCGGGTCGGCCGCCGGGGGAGCGGACGAAGCCGCCGCCGCTGGCGGCGTCGGCGGCGGGACGATCGACTGCGGCATCGCGGGAGCAGGGGGCATCGGAGCCGACGCGCCCGTCCCAGGACCGCTCACCGTCGCCGGCGACGGCGCGGATGTCGCGCCAGGACCTCGGGCGCGAGGCGGCGTTCCGCGGCCGGCAACACCTGCACCGAACCCGCGTCCCGCGGGGGTGCTCAGGTCCGCTCTCGAATAGAACGTCGGCGCCGCCGTGATGATTAGATTCGCGCCGGCCTGAACGGCCTTCTGGAGCACGTCGAGTGTCGCCATCGAGGTCGTCACCACACCTGTGACGACGGTCGATGGATCGCCCGCCTTGAACGTATCGACGTCGTCGCTGCCCCAGTCCACGCCGATCTGCTTTTTCAGGCGATCGATGATGTCCTGCGCCGTTACCGCAGCCGACGCCGGCGTCAACTCGTTGCGCAGGATCAGCGGGGTCGCGACTGCACCCGCGGCGGTCAGCGCGACGAAGTCGCGTCTCGAGATCTCCGTCATGCCACTCCTCAACTGGACGATGTGCTCATGGCTGCCGGACTACTTCTCGACGGTGGCGCTGATTCGCGGGACTTTGCGCTCACGGCCGTTCTGGTACATCACGGCGTGGGTGACCGTGCCAGTCGCATCGGTAAAGAACTCGAGCTGGGCGTCAACTACCTTCAAGAAGAATCTGGTCTGCGATTCTGCGAAGACGGGAAACTGCGGCTGACCAGTGAGCTGCGTCGTCAGGTGATCGTCAACAAGCCGCATCATCATGTTGACGCCGGGCGCGAGTTCGTAGGTGCCGACATACTTCGACAGCGTCGCGACTGGCAGCGCGATCTCCTTCCGCTCGGTCGTGAGTTGCACAGTTGCTCCGTGCGCCAGTTCTCCCAGTTTCGTGGCGATCTGTGTCGGGGCTTCGCCGTTGAGATTGGCGAGCACCGCCACCGTCACCTTACTGTCGGGATAGTACGCGAGGAGCGTGTTGAAACCTTCGATACCGCCCCCATGCTGGATCAGTTTGCGGCCGTTCGTCGTCTGCACTGTGACGCCCAGCGCATAGTCGTTCTTAAAGGCCGTCGTCATCTTGGCAAGCGACGCGGCCGAAATCAGTTTGCCGCCAAATAAGCCCAGCTCCCAACGAAGGAGATCCTCCGTTGTTGAGTACAGGGCGCCGGCGCCGTGCGGGATGCTCATATGGATGAAGCCAGCGTTTATTGGACCAGCCGGGGAGGGCGCGTATCCGGCGGCTCGGCGCGGAATGATGGCCGTGTTCGAGTCGTAGCCAGAGTCTTTCATACCGAGCGGCGCAAAGATGGTGTCGCTCACGAACCTCTCGTAACTGCCGCCGGTAATGCGCTCAATGACATGACCGAGCACGAGATAGCCGGAGTTGCTGTAGCTCATTTTTTCCCCCGGCGCGAAATCGAGCGGCTTATCGCGCACGGCGGCGATCGTCTTTGCGACCGGCGTTTCCCGCAGCTTCAGGGATTGGTATTCGGGCAGACTGGTGAAATTTGGAATTCCCGACGTATGCGTGAGCAGATTGAAAATGGTGATCTTGTCCCATGCCGCAGGCGCCTCGGGCACGTAGTTCTTGATTGGATCATCGAGTTTCAACTTGCCGCGTTCCTCGAGCAGGAGAATCGACGCAGCGGTGAACTGCTTGGTGATCGATCCGAGTCGAAACTTCGTCGACGGGGCGTTGGGAATGTTCCACTCGAGGTTTGCCGACCCATAGCCTTTGCTGAGCATGACATCGCTGCCGCGGGCGACGAGCACCGCGCCCATGAACGTCTTGTCGCGGACGTAACTCTGGACGACGTCGTCCATGCGCTGAAGGTCCTGTGCCAGGCACGAGGTCGCGACAAAAAGGAGGACGATTGCGCGTCGAATGGTTCTCATGCGGAAGAGCTTATCGCAGAACTGACGAGTCCTTGTCTGACGTAGACTCGCCCCATGGAATCTGAAACCGCGGAGATGCCGCGGCCTGTAGGGCTCCGGGTGTTGACGGTCGCGCTGCTGGCGAGTCCCGCGCTCCACGCACTCGCCCTGTTTCTCCATACGCACTGGCTCAATTTCGGCAGCCATCATCCGTGGGACTCGTTCGTTTACTTCATCATCGCGCCGATGGTTGGCTGGTTGATGCTTCGTCGTCACGAGAGGGCGCGATTCTCCGTCTATGTGTTCTTGTCGTGCGAGATTCTGCGTGCGACCCGGATCCATTCGTGGCTTCTGGGTCTCTTGTCGGCGGGCGCGATACTGTACCTCCAGCTTCCCGCGCCCCGTCGGTTCCATCCATCCGTCGATCCGCGCAGAGTGATGGCGAGGTTTCGCCGCAAGCCTCAGCCGCTCTGAACCGGTGCTAATGGCGGAATCGCTCCTGAAAAGCACGCAATCGTTCGACTGTGAGACCGGGGCGACGAACGAACTCGAGCACGTCGCGCTCAGCGCGGCGGATTCGCTCCGCTTCGTCCGCAACCTTTGCGGCGATCTCCCCTGGAATCGTCAAGAGTCCATTGACGTCGCCATGCAGAAGATCGCCGGGGTTAACACTGAGTCCAGCGACTGTGACCGGCACGTTGACGGCGCAGATCAGCGGGTAGCCGTGTGACACGACGAAGCCAGGACAGAAATACTGAAAGCCGCCAAGTGCCCTGACCTCCGCGACGTCGCGTAGACCACCATCAGAGACGCAGCCGACCGCCCCCAATGCTTTCGCCGTCGTCGCCATCACCTCGCCCATGTGGCATGAGCGGGTGCGATCGCTGCCGATGTCTTTGATGACAAGCACTGCAGGCTTCGGCGCGGCTTCGACAGCTTCCCATAATCGCATCAGACCGCGATCGCCGGTGCGCGACGCGTCCGTGGTGTCTCCTGTGCAGGTAACCGCATAGCCAATCGTCGTGCCGAGATCGGGAAACGCACAGCGCAGTTCCCACCCGGCGTAACCTTCGACGAATGAACGAACGTTGAATTGCTCGATCGCATTCGAGACCGTGGGACTGTCAATGAGGCGCAGGGCCTCGAGCTGTTCAGCGCTCAAACGCGACATGGTTCCTCCACGAAGAGTCAGCAACCTATCATTCAGTCCAAAGGCTTTGCTGAATACGGACAGCGGGTTCATGATATGCCGGAGCGAGGAGCGAGAAATGATTCGTGCAGGTAGATTGCGTCGGCGTGCCGGGGTGCTGCTAATCGTCACTATCGCCGCGGCAACGGTAACGGCGGCTGGGCAGCAATCCCCGAAGCGGCCCTACTTTCCGCCGCGAGGAGAGTGGCAGAAGAAAGATCCGTCGGCCGCTGGCCTCGACAAGGCGAAACTCGATGACGCGATCGCGTTTGCCGTGGCGCACGAGAATCCGAACACGAAGGACCTGTCGGTCGCGATCGTCAACCAGTTCCGCGCTGAGGCTCCCTACAACACCCTGATTGGCCCGACACAGCCGCGGGCAGGCGCGAACGGCGTGATCATTCGCCACGGCATCGTCGCTGCCGAATGGGGAGACACCAGCCGCGCCGACATGACCTTCAGCGTGACAAAGACGTTTCTCTCAACGGTCGCCGGCGTCGCGTTCGATCGTGGGAGCATCCGTTCGGTGACCGATCGCGTCGCCCCTTATATGCCGCCAGGCGTCGATCTGTTCACCTCGGCGCACAACGCGCCGATCACCTGGGAGCATCTTCTAAGGCAGACAAGCGACTGGTCCGGCACATTGTGGGGGAAACCGGACTGGGCCGATCGTCCGCCGCGTGGCCAGACACCGGAGCAGTGGGCGAAGCGCGAGCTCCACGAACCCGGCACGTTCTTCAAATACAACGACACGCGCGTCAACGTGCTGGCCCTCTCATTACTCTATGTCCTGAAACAGCCGCTACCGGACGTGCTGAAAACGTCAGTCATGGATCCGATTGGCGCATCCTCCACCTGGCATTGGGAGGCGTACGACAACGCATCGGTCGAGGTCGACGGCAAGCGCATGAAGTCGGTAACTGGGGGTGGGCATTTCGGCGGAGGAATGTTCATCAGCGCGTACGATCTCGCACGGTTCGGCTATCTGTTCCTGAATAACGGCAGGTGGGAAGACCGGCAGCTGGTTTCCGCGAAGTGGGTCGCGATGGCGCGGACCCCCGGTCCGGCCAAGGTCGACTACGGTTTCTGCAACTGGTACCTGAACAACCCGGCAAAGCGGACGGATGGCACCGAAGACAAGCTTCCGTTCCCATCTGCGCCCCGCTCGTCGGTCACGTTCCAGGGCAATGGCATCAACGTGGTGTACCTGGACTGGGAGCACGACCTCGTCGTTGTCGTGCGCTGGATCGATTCCAACGAGAGCCTCGATCAGTTTCTGGGAAAAGTGATCGCGGCGATCACTTCAGCCTGATCCGACAGGGTCGAACATCATGACAACTACACCGCAGCTGAATGTGTATCTGAGCTTCAAGGGTGACTGCGAGCCCGCCTTCCGCACCTACGCGCAGTGTTTCGGAGGAACGGTTGGCGAGCTGTTTCGATATGGCGGATCGCCGATGGAAGATCAGGTCCCGCCCGACTGGGCAGACAGGGTCATGCACGGAAGCGTCACAATCTGCGGCCAGGTTTTGATGGGCGCCGACACGGCGCCCCTGCAGTACGAAGCGCCGCGCGGAATCTCACTTGCGCTGCACATCAGGGGCGCAGCCGAGGGCGAGCGGATCTTCAATGAGCTGGCAGTTGGCGGCACGATCGTCGTGCCGATGGAGAAGACGTTCTGGGCCGAGCGTTTCGGCGTGGTTGTCGATCGATTCGGCATCAACTGGTCGCTGAACTGCGAGGCGTAGTCGTTTCTTTCATCAAGCGAAGCGACCGAGATGAACTGGCGAAAGTACAACGGCCTGTTCCTGGCCGCGGTTGTCGTTCTGGCATCGCCGCGTGCGGTGGTTCAACGAGGACTCCTGCTTGCCCACCCTGGCCCTGCCGAAGGTGAGGTCGATCTCACGCGCGCCACGATCGTCACGCCACCTACCCTCACCGTTCCCGAGCGAACCGCAGTGCGGGTACTGGTCGAGGAGATAGAAAGGCGGACGACGATCCGACTGCCGGTGGCGTCACAATGGCCGGTCGATACAACACCCGTCATCGCGATCGGACCGCTCGCAACTGCTTCAGGCTGGGCAGCCGAAGGGCTGCGCAACGCCGCGCCCGCCAATCCGCCCGGCGCCGAGGGATATCGAATCACCGTCAACGCTCGAGCGCGTGCCACGCCAACTGTGCTCGTCCTGGGAGCCGACTCGCGAGGAGTTCTGTTTGGCGCGGGCAGGTTGCTGCGCGAATTGCAGATGACTCGCGGCTCGGTACAAGTGGCGGCTACCTTCTCGATCGTTTCTACCCCCCAGGTTCGGCTGCGAGGACACCAGCTTGGCTACCGGCCGAAAACCAACTCCTACGACGCGTGGGACGTGCCGATGTGGGAGCAGTACATCCGCGACCTTGCGATCTTCGGCACCAACGCGATCGAGCTGATCCCGCCGCGATCCGATGACGCCGCGGACAGCCCGCACTTCCCGCTTCCGCAGATGCCGATGATGGTTGAAATGTCGCGCATCGCAGGCGAATACGGTCTTGACGTGTGGGTCTGGTACCCGGCGCTCGACAAAGACTACGCGGATCCGAAACAGGTCGACTTCGCCCTCAAAGAGTGGGCGGATGTTCTGTCTAAACTGCCTCGCGTGGACGCCGTGTTCGTGCCCGGAGGTGATCCTGGTCACACCGAGCCGCGCCATCTGATGGCGATGCTGGAGAAGCAGACCGCGAACCTGCGTAAATTTCATCCGAAGCTGCAGATGTGGATGTCGCCGCAGGGTTTCACGAAGGAGTGGATGGACCAGTTCTACGAGATTCTGCAGAAGGAACCCACGTGGCTCTCCGGCGTTGTCTTTGGACCTCAGGTTCGCGACAGCCTGCCGGTGCTGCGCGCACGAGTGCCGAAGCGATATCCGATCCGGCACTATCCGGACATCACGCACAGTCTTCGCTCCCAGTATCCGGTGCAGGACTGGGACGTGGCGCACGCGCTCACGTCACAACGCGAGCAGATCAATCCGCGGCCGATCGATGACGCGATCATCTTCCGCGCCGCGCAGCCATACGCAAGCGACTTCATCACCTACTCAGAAGGGTGCAACGACGATGTGAACAAGGTGGTGTGGAGCGCGCTCGGATGGGACCCGAAGAGCGAGGTGCTGCAGATTCTGCGCGAGTACAGCCGCTACTTCGTCGGGCCCGCCTACACCGACTCGTTTGCACAGGGTCTGCTTGCGCTCGAGCGCAACTGGAGGGGCGCGCTCGCGGCCAATGCGTCCGTCTACGCGACGCTCGAGCAGTTCCAGACAATGGAGCGCGGCGCATCGCCGGCAGACCTGCGGAACTGGCGCTTTCAACAGGCGCTGTACCGCGCCTATTACGATGCGCACGTGCGCAGCAGGCTGCTGCACGAAACGGCGATCGAAGAGCGGGCGCTCGAACGGCTGCGCGTGGTGAAAAGCGGCGAAGCGCGCGAGGCGCTCGCCGACGCCGCGCGGATCCTCGACGAGGCGCAGCTGCGGCCTTCCCAAGAGTGGCGTCAGCGAGTCTACGTTCTTGCCGAAGCGCTGTTTCAAAGCATTCGACAGCAGTTGAGCGTCGAACGTTATGGTGCGATCGCGGTCGGTCGCGGCGCCACGCTCGACAGTTTCGAGACGCCGCTGAACAACAGGGGCTGGCTTCTTGCACGTTTCGCCGAAGTGGCGCCGCTCTCCAGCGAAGCGGAAAGACTCGCTGCCATCGACCGCATTGTCCACTGGACCGATCCGGGCGTCGGCGGCTTTTACGATGATCTCGGCAACCCCTCGCAACAGCCGCATCTCGTGAAGGGTCCGCCGTACGAAGAGGATCCGCAACGCTTCACATCCACGCTGACCGGTTTTGGCTACGCTCCCGACTGGCGTCTGTCCTGGATGACGCACGCCGAATCGTTGTGGGATGCGCCGTTGCAAATGCGCTACTCCGGACTGGATCGGTCGGCGCACTATCGCGTTCGCGTCGTCTATGCCGGCGATGTGTTCAACACCAATGGACTGATACGGCTGGTCGCGAACGAGAAGTACGAGATCCATCCGCTCATGAAGAAAGAGTCACCAATCAAGCCGATCGAGTTCGATGTGCCCATGGAGGCAACCCGCGGCGGTGAACTGACGCTGACGTTTACAGGCCCGCCCGGAATCGGCGGTTCCGGCCGTGGCAATCAGATCGCAGAACTCTGGCTGCTGCGAAGGTGAGGGGAGGTGCTCGCCGTGTGGATTCCTCGGTGGCTTGATCACCTGCGGCACGATGCGCGAGACGCGGCACGATATGTGCGCCGCAGTCCCGCGTTCTCGTTCGCGATTGTCCTGACGCTGGCGCTCGGCATCGGGCTCAGCACCGCCATCTATAGCGTCGTCAACGCCGTGTTACTGCGGCCGCTTGCTTACCCTGACGCAGCGCGAATGGTGTGGCTCAGCACGCGCGCCAAGGATTCGTCGCGCGACATCATGAACTCAATCGACTTCGCTGTCTGGCAGTCGCAGGCCACTTCGCTGGAGCACATGGTTGCCTACGACAACAGCGATGCGACGCTGGTGGTAAGCGGTGAAGCGTCGCGGCTGCGCATCGTTTCGGCCTCGAAGGGATTCTGGGACGTGACCGGCGCCCGACCGGTGCTCGGCACGCTGCCGACTGATGCCGATCCGCAAGCGCTTGCGATTACACACCGCGCTTTCGTGCAGCTGTTTCACAGCGATCCCAGCGCGATCGGGCGCGCGGTCAGCGTCGATGGACAGCCTGCCACCATTGCGGCGGTCCTCCCCGAAACGTTCCACCCACAGCTGCCGGCGTTCGGCGTCATCGTGGATCTCGACACCGCCGAGACGGCTGCGTATCGAATGTTGCGTGTGGATCCCCCGCCGCAAGCGATTACGCCGATGACAGCCGTACGCATCTATCAGGCCATCGGCGAATTGAAGCCGGGCATCACAATCGACCAGGCGCGCGCCGAGATCGACGCAATTCATTCGCGGGAACAGCACGACCACCCGACGCCCTTCGGCGCCGCTTCGGTCGTCGTTACGCCTCTGCAGGACAAGATTGTCGGCCCGTCCCGACGCGCGCTCAGCATCCTCCTGTCGGCATCGTTCGTCCTGCTCCTGATTACCTGTGCCAACGTCGCGAACCTGCTGCTGTCGCGCGCCGCCGAGCGACGCAAGGAGATCGCGTTGCGGATGGCCGTCGGCAGCGGACCGTGGCGGGTCGTCCGCCAATTGTTTGCCGAAAGCATTGCCTACGCGGTGCTGGGCGGCGTCGGCGGCGTGTTGCTGTCGTCGTGGCTCGTCAACACGGTCATCGCCGTGATCGGCGCGGGCGTGCCGCGTCTCGTCGAAACGCAGCTCGATTTGCGCGTGCTGGCAGCGGCGGCATCCCTCTCCATCGTCACCGCCCTGCTGTTTGGGATCGGTCCGGCGCTCGCTCTGGTCGTGATCAATGTGCACGAGGTGTTGAAAGAGGGGGGCCGTACCGTGTCGGCGTCACGTCGCGTGATGCTCACCGGCCGTGCGATGGTCGCGGTGCAGGTGGCGCTCACGATCGTGCTGCTGGCCGGCGCCGGGCTGATGTTCAAGAGCATGTGGCGGATGACGAGATATCCGGCCGGGTTCGCGCCGGATCAGATCCTGACGATGCGGCTGGACATCCGCGGTCCGCAGTACCGCGAGCAGAACGCACGCCATGACTTCGCCGCAGCGCTCCTGGCCAAGATGAAAACGATGCCAGGCGTCCGCGACGCCGCGATTACAACCGGGCGCGGATCGATGATGCTGATCATCAAAGAGGGCGAGGGCATGCCGCCGCCGGGCGAGCGTGAAAGGCGCAGCGCGCCGATTAGCTCGATTTCCCCCGGCTTTGGACCGCTGCTCGGAATGTCGCTGGTGAGCGGCCGCTGGTTCAACGATCGCGATTCGCCTGGAGCGGCGATCATCAATGAAAGCCTCGCCCGGCGCGATTTCAAGGACGCCGATCCGATCGGCCGGCGCATTCGCATGCCGTGGCGCGGCCCAAATGGCCTGGCGACGATCGTGGGGGTGGCGCGCGATTTGAAGCACGCCGCGATCGATGCCGACGCTGCGCCGGAAGTGTTCTTTCACTACGCCGACGCGCCGATTTCCTCCATCACGCTGGTGATGCGCGTCGATGACGATCCCATCGCTGCTGCGCCTGGTATCAGGAATGCGCTCACCGCGATCGACCGGACGCAGTCGCTCTACAACATCAAGACCCTGGAGGACGTGCTATCGGACTCAATCGCTCCGCGTCGATTCAACCTGCTGCTGCTCGGCACGTTTGCACTCGTCGCACTGGTGCTGGCGGCGCTGGGCATCTATGGCGTCGTCGCCTATGCAGTCTCGGAACGGGCGCGCGAAATAGCCATTCGTATGGCGCTCGGCGCGGAGCGTCGCAACGTCGTGAGCATGATGGTAGTGCAAGGCATGTGGAGTGTGGTGGCGGGGCTGGTGGTCGGCCTGTTTGGCGCGTGGGCCGCCACCCGATTGATTGCGAGCCTGCTCTACGGCGTGCAGCCACGCGATACCGCGACATTCGCGGTGACGACGCTGGCGGTCGGTTCGATCGCGTGCGTGGCGTGCGCACTGCCCGCGATCAGAGCCGCGCTGGTCGATCCTGCCACGGCGTTGCGCGCCGAATAGATCCGACACGTCACGACCGCGTCGTGGCCTCGTCGTCGCACGCCGATCAGCCGCACGTGCCCCGTGATTGCCGTTCATCGCTTGACAAGGTCAGTATTAAAGTAATAAATTGAATACTTGAAAATGGCAGGCACCGATCGAGAGTTCAAGGATCGTCTGTACGGCCAGTTCGCCCGGCTCGGGAAAGCGCTGTCCAATCCTTATCGTCTCGAGATGCTCGAGCTGCTGGCGCAGCGCGAGCGCACGGTCGATTCGCTGGCGACCGAGCTCGGTATCTCGGTGGCCAACGCGTCGCAACACCTCCAGGCGCTTCGACAGGCGGCCCTCGTCGAGAGTCGAAAAGACGGGCTGTTCGTGCACTACCGGCTTGCCGATCCCGGGGTGTTCGAACTGTCCAAAGTTCTTCGATCGGTGGCGGAGCGTCGTCTCGCTGAACTGGACCGATTGGTGAACGAGCACTTTGCCCATCGCACCGACGCGGAACCTGTGGCGATGGACGAGCTCCTCAAGCGCGCGCGCTCAGAGCAGGTCGTCATTCTCGACACACGGCCGGCAGGCGAGTACCTCGCCGGACACATCCCGGGCGCACTGTCCATCCCAGTTGCCGATCTGCAGCAGCGTCTGAAGGAACTCTCGAAGAGGCGCGAATACGTGGCCTATTGCCGCGGTCCGTATTGCATCTACGCCGATCGCGCGGTGGAGATTCTTCGCGCCAACGGTCGTCAGGCGCGCCGGCTTGCCGAGGGTTTTCCGGAATGGAGGTCGGCCGGATTCCCGGTTTCGCAGGGAAGCCACCCGGGCACACTCAGCGCCTCGCGCTCTGCTCGAGTTGGAACAACGTCGGCCCGCTGAAAGGAAATCGCATGGCGATTACATGCCCCCTCGATCTCGATACCATCAGACTCCGCCAGGAGATTCGAGCGATCTACGCGCGGGTCGCCACCGAGCCATCGGGCGAGTTTCACTTTCATCGTGGTCCTGGCTACGCTGCTGAGAGACTCGGATACGACGCCACGGCGCTCGCCGCGCTTCCCTCCGAGACGACGGCTTCCTTTGCCGGCGTGGCGAACCCTCTTCGCATCGCGCCGCTCACCGCAGGTGCGACTGTCGTGGACATCGGGTGTGGCGCCGGCATGGACCTGATGCTTGCGGCGGGCGCCGTCGGCTCGAGCGGCCGCGCGATCGGCATCGACATGACCGAAGCGATGGCGGAACGGGCCAGGGCGTCAGCACGCGCGTTTGGTTTTACCCACGTCGAAGTCCGGGCAGGAGATGCGCTGGACGTCCCCGTCGATTCGGAAAGCGTCGACTTCGTGATCACCAACGGCGTCCTGAATCTGACTCCCGACAAGCGACAAGCATTCGGCGAGGTGTTCCGGATCCTGAAGCCTGGTGGTCAGTTCCTCTACGGGGACATCATCGTCGCCAACGAGCTGTCTGAGTCGGTCAGGCGCGATATTGATCTCTGGACTGGTTGAATCGCCGGCGCTCTGCCGGAGGCAGAGCTCGTCCTGGTGTTGCAGTCAGCCGGTTTCAGCGCCGTTCGCATTGCCGAGTACTTCGATCCGTTCGGCGGCACGTCGAAAGAGCGAACCGCGCGCAAGTACGGTGTCAGGGGTGTGAACGTCCACGCGCTCAAGTTGTGACACCAGTCGACGAACTCGAATTCCTTGCCCGGCTCCGCGATCTGGAGCCGCTCGGTGAATTCGTCGCGGCTCAGGGTCGTGTAACTCCTCAGGGTCATTTAATCGCCGCGTTCATACGCTCCCGCCAAGTCGCCACTATCTTCCAAGTGGCCGCATCCGCATGGAGCGGGTCGAACCGCGTCGGATCGAAATCGACGTAAAGCTGCTTGTACAGATTCTGATTGAACGCCGGGTTTGGCCTGTTCTCCTGCGCTCCGACCGATGTACGCCATTGCTTCAGCTGCGCGCGCATGGCCGCGGTCCGCGCCGGCTGCGCGGCGGAAAGGTCCTTCATCTCCCTCGAGTCCGTTTGGAGGTCGTACAACTCGGCGCGCTCGTCGTCGTAGTGCTCGACGAGTTTCCAAATGCCGTCGCGTACAGCACCGGCCGGACGACTGCCTTGATTCGTGTAGTGAGGAATGTGCCAGAAGAACGTCCGCGGCGCCGCCGGGCCGTTGCCCGTGCGAAGCGTTTGTGCCTGACTCATGCCGTCAAGGCCAGCGACAGACGGCAGTCCGACGAGATCGAGGATCGTCGGCACCCAATCAGTATTGATGAACGGCGTATCTATGACGCGCCCTGCGGGAATCCCCGGTCCACGAACGATGAGCGGCACGCGCAGGCCGCCTTCATAAACATATCCCTTCCCGGCTCGATACGGCGTGTTGTGCGTCACGCGCGGATGCGGCCCCTCTGGCATGTGCAGTCCGCCGTTGTCGCTCGTGAAAATGACGATCGTCCGCTCACGAAGCCCTGCCGCATCGAGATGCTTGAGCAGCTGCCCGACGCTGTCGTCGAGCGTTTGCACGGTGGCTGCATACAGCGGTTCGAAGGTTGCGCTGTTGGCCTCAACCAGTTCTCGTTTGGCTGTACGAAATGGAATGTGGGGGTTGTTGTGCGCAAGATAGAGAAAGAACGGACCGTCCTTATGCGCGTCGACGAACCGCTCTGCCTCACGCGTGAGGTCGTACTCCCCCTTGCCGCCTTCGCTGTCACTTGCGTTCGTTGTCGCCTGGCCGGCGTGATACACATCGAAGCCTTGCTCGAGCGGCGTGAAACCTTGCTCGCCAAGGTGCCACTTCCCGATCATCGCGGTGGCGTAACCGGCCGCTCGCAGCCGTTCCGCGATCGTCGTCTCTTCGAGCGGAAGCCGCTGCTGCATCGGCGGGTGCAAGAGCTTCTGCGATGGCGCATCCGGCCGTCCCGGAATGTACGTGGTTATGTGAAGTCTCGCCGGCGCCTTCCCGGTCATGATTGCCGCGCGTGACGGCGAGCAGATCGGCGACGCGGCGTACGACGTGGTGAACCTGACTCCGTCTACCGCGAGTCGATCCAGGTTCGGCGTTCGATGCTCCTTTCGCCCGTACGGCCCGAGATCATTGATCCCAAGGTCGTCGGCGAGTATGAACACGATGTTCGGCCTGACCGCCTGGGCCCGCGGGGAAATCTGCGGACTAACGGCAAACCAGATGAGGGCCACGCCAAAGGGCACCGCGCGGTGGAATCGCATGCCACGGTTATATACCAGCGGTGCGACGACCCTGCCGAAATCGAGTCTCCACCGAGTCATCCTTCGTGCCGAAACGCGTCCACCGGACTGATGTGACTCGCGCGCCACGCGGGCGCGGCGGCGGCGATAATCGCGGTGAGCAGGATCATCGTCGCCACGCTGACAAACGTCACAGGATCGAGCGGATCGACGCCGACGAGGAATGCAGAGATGAGCCGTCCTGAGAAGGCGGCGAGCACCATGCCGACGAGGGTGCCGCTTGCGATCATCCGTCCGGCATCGCGGAAGACCATCCACATCACCCGCGCACTCGTCGCGCCGAGGGCGATGCGCACGCCAATCTCGCGCTGCCGCTGCTGGACCGTGTAGGCGAGGACGCCGAATACGCCGACCATTGCCAGCGCGAGCGCCAGCACGGCGAACGTCCCCACCATTTTTGCCCTGAAACGATAGCCGGCCGTTGACTCAATCGACAGTCTTTCCAGCGTTCGATCGCGCCGCACTGGAAGGTCAGGATCGATCCGGGCGACGACGCGCCGCACCAGCGGGGTCAGCGATTCCGCGTGTCCGGCCGAGGGCTGCACCACCATGTAGACGTCGCCGGTCGGAAACTGCGCCAGCGGCACGTAGACCTGGACCAACTCCTCCGGCGCATCTGGCTCGCCGCTGGTTTGCCGCGCCACGCCAATGATCTCGCGAGTCTGTGTCGGGCCGTTGGGCGGCGCCGTCAGCGACAGCCGCGCGCTGATCGGATTACGCCCCTTGAAGTGGCGGCGCACGAAGGCTTCGTTGACGAGACAGACGGGCACGCTGCGCAGCGTGTCGCGATCGTTGAAACCGCGTCCGCTGACGATCGGGAGATCCAGCGTCTTGAAGTAGCCCGGATCGGCGGTCGTGTACTCCACGGTCGGTCGATCGTGGGCATCGACCTTCGCATCGCCAACGATCTCGAACGCCCATCGACCGAGCTCGCTTGTGCCGTACGGCAGGCTCGACGCCCAGCCGACGCCGCGCACCTCGGGTAACGCGCCGACGTCGCGACTCACCGCCTCGTAGAATTGATTGATCGCTTCCTCGCTTGGATACCGTGAGTTCGTCCCTGTGGGGACGCTGAAGTCGAGCGTCAGGACCGAATCACTGACAGAGCGATAACCGGTGTCGTGACTGACAAGTGTCAGGACCGTTTGCAGTAGCAGGCCGGCACCGGATAGCAGCACCACCGCGGCGGCCACTTCGCCGGCGACGAGGAGGCTGCGAAGACGGCGACCCGTTCCAGTCACCGATCGACTCTCAGAGGACATCACACTGACGAGTGACGTTCTCGTCGCCTGCCACGCCGGCACGACACCGAACGCCACACCGACGATCACAATCGCGGCGAGACCGAACAGCACAACACGAGCATCGAATGCGGGTATGACCGCCGCCGGCAGCAACCCCGGGGGAATCAGCGCCGGCGCGATTCTCAAAATGAGCGCACCAACGCCGATGCCCAGCGCCCCGCCGAACGCCGCGAGCACGAGACTCTCGGTCAGTAATTGGCGAACGATGCGCCCGCTCTCAGCACCGAGTGCCGATCGAACGGCGATCTCGCGCGTCCGCGATGTCGCTCGCGCCAACAGCAGGTTCGCGACGTTGGCGCAACAAAGAAGCAGAACAAAGGCCACCACTCCGAGCAAGAAGATCGATGTCGCGCGTAAATCGCTTCCGACGATGCCGGCCCGAAGCGGTTCGACGACGACGCCGGCTCCCTCCGCTTCCGGATACTGGCGTGCGAGGCGCTCGGCAATGACGCCAAGCTCGGCCTGTGCCTGCTGGATCGTCACACCCTGCTTCAGACGAGCGACGACTTCGAACGCGCGCATCGCGCGCAGAGCGGGAACGTCTGGAAACGGCGGCGACAGCGTCCAGATCTCGGCCGGACGTGAGAATTGAACGGCATCGGCCACCACGCCGACGACTGCGTAGGGCTGCCCGTTCAAGCGCACGGATCGACCAACGATCGAGGGATCGGCGCCGAACCGCCGGCGCCACACAGCTTCACCGAGCAGCACGACTCGCGGCGACGGACCATCGTCTTCGGGTTTGAAAGTGCGGCCGACGACCGGAACCACTTTGAGGACGTCGAAGAAATTGGCGCTGGTGCTTTGACGTTCCGCCGTTTCGATCGATCCGTCGGGTGCTGTCAGCAGCGGTCCCCCGCCCATGCCGCGCTGAACGTAGGCGATGCCATCGAAGGACACGCTTTGCGCGATCCAATCACGCATGTTCAGCGGCGAGACGCCGGTCCTCGACGATGTGAGCGTGCGCTCCGACAGCATCACGACCCGTTCAGCCTCTCCAAACGGCAGCGGCCGCAGCAACGCCGCATCGGCGAGCGCGAAAATGGCGCTGTTGACACCGACGCCCAGCGCGAGGGTCAGCGCAGCCACCACCGTGAACCCCGGCGCAGAGATCAAGTGACGCACCGCCAGACGCGCGTCGCTTGCGAGTTCCTCCAACCAGTGGCTGAGCCGCATCATGGGATTCCTCCTAAAGACCTCTTACCTCAGACGGTCCGAACCGTGAATCCGTTTGCTAATGCGATCGGTTCGACACCACTTTCATCCCACGTCGTTTGCGGGACAGAATTCACTGATACCGTATGCCTGACTGCAGAATCGTCGCGGCGGTGATGATCCTTGCCGCTGGCTTCAACCAGGCGGTCGCATTGCCCCAATCACCGCGCCCCCAGACGCAGTCGAGCGTTCCCAGAAATCCCACCGCAGTACGGGACTGGGCGACGCGCCTGCTTGCCAAAGATCCGAAGGTCCGCGCAACGGCCGAGGCTACGTTAGTCCAACAGGGACCGCGTTCACTACCTTTGTTGAGACGATTCCTCACGCCTGAGCACGAAGACCTGCATGCGGTGACGTTTGAAATCATCCAGCGGATCGGTCCGCCGGCCATTCCGCTGCTGGTGGACCTGCTGCGGCATGAGTCGAACTCCATCCGGCGCACCGCCGTTGATGAATTGATTGACCTGTCGCCACACACCGAATCGATTCAACCGGCGCTGAGACGGGCGCTGAGAGACGAGGATTCGGTCGTTGCCGGCGATGCCGCGCGCGCCCTCGGCGCGTTGGGCAAGAGGGCCAGCCCCTCGGTAGGCGCTCTCGTCACGACTCTCTCGCACGAGGATCCATACGTCCGCATCTACGCGGCGGAGGCCCTGGCGTCGATTGGTCCGAGCGCGGCGCGGGCGACCGACCGCTTAGCAGAAGCGCTGGACGATCCCATTCCCGGCGTTCGCTGGGCGGCGTGTGAGGCCCTCGCAAGCATCGGCCCGGCGGCGCAGTCGGCGGTGCCGCAATTAATCGAAGCGCTGGATGATGAATTCCTCTATGTGCGTATCTTCGCGGCCGGCGCTCTGGGCAGCATCGGACCGAAGGCGCAGACGGCGCGAGAGGCGCTCACCGCGGCTGCCAGCGATCCTGGATTGCGCGACGAAGCAGAGTGGGCGTTGAGTCGAATCGCCGGAGTGAAGTCGGGAGGGCTTTTGACGTCCAACGTCGTGTCCGCGTCTTCCGTCGCGCCATCACTCGAAACGACAGCGATCCCAGCAGGCAATCCTCCAATCTCCTGGGACACGACCACCGGTCGGAACATCGTCTGGAGTGTCGAGTTGGGAAATGAAACGTATGGCCGGCCGGTGGTTGTTGGTGATGCGGTCTACGTCGGCACCGACAACGCAAGGCACATGGACCCGGACTATCGGGACGATGCCGGGGTGCTCATGGCATTTCGAGCGAACGATGGCACATTCCTTTGGCAGGATGTGGCCGCGCGAGTCGACCGAGGCCTGCGGGAGTTTCTGCTTCCTTCGACGACAGGCGCGCCGTATGTCGAGGGAGACCGCTTGTACTATGTCACCTCCGAATGCCAACTCCGGAGCCTGGACCTACAGGGGTCCCGTATCTGGGAGTTGGACATCTGTGGCCGCCTGGGTGTCTTTCCGCATGAAGCGACCAACAGCGAAGTGTTGCCAGTCGGCGATCTGCTGTTGGTCAGTACCTCCAACGGCCAGAATGAGGGACACACGCGCGTCCCATCGCCGCGCGCTCCCAGTCTGATCGCGGTGAACAAGCGTTCGGGCGACGTGGTGTGGCGCGCCATCGGCGCGGGCGCGCAGGTCCTGCACGGCCAGTGGTCCAGTCCTGTGGCGGCCAACGTCAATGGGCGGATACAGGTGCTCTTCGGCGGCGGAGATGGATGGCTGCGCGCCTACGAGGCGGCCTCGGGGCACGAGGTCTGGCGATTCGATGGCAATCCGAAAGACGCGCGCTGGCTTCCTCGACCCGGAGTTCTTTCGCGCAGTTCGATCATTGCTTCACCGGTCTTCGCCGATGGCCGCGTTTTCGTTGCGATGGGCCAGAGTCCTGGCCACGGCAACGGCCCTTCACTGCTTTACGCGGTCAGTCCTAACGGCCAGGGCGACGTCACCACGAGCAGACTTCTCTGGACTTCACGCGAGGTCGGTCGCGTCGTGGGAACGCCGATTGCGAAAGACGGTCTGCTCTACGTCGGCGACCTTGGCGGAACGATTCACTGCCTGGATGCGTCCACCGGCGTCCACGTCTGGAAACACGAGACGAACGGGGCCATTTGGGGAAGCCTTTTGCTGACCGGCGACCGGCTTTACGTCGGGAACGTTGATGGCAGCATGACGATTCTTCGTCCCGGACGGCAAAAACAGCTGTTGGGAGAGATCCAGATGGATGCGCCGATCTATTCGCCTCCGGCGGTGATCGGCGATGCACTGTATCTGGCGACCGCGATCCGGTTGTACCGCATCGCGGCAAAGCCGTGATCCTGTCCGTGTCGAGCGGCGACGACTTCAGTAAGCCATCGCGTAACAGTCGCGCCGCGGATCGGCGCCGGCGATGCGGTTGCCGCTCGTCGGATCAACGAGCACCGCCGTGGCGCAGCTCGCGATGCTCGCAGGCGCGATCTTGCTGACGTCGTGCCCCCTTGTCTTCAGATCGTCGTAAACCGCTTCCGGCATGTCGGATTCGACATTCAGCTTGTTGAAGCCGGCTGGATGCGGCCAGAAGGATCCGTAGAAGTGCAGCGTTTGCACGCGCGGCCACCTGAAGGCTTGGTGAAGATTCGGGTACCACTCCGGCCAGAATTCCACGATGTTGAGAAACGCCTGCAGGATCGTCTGCTCCTGGTTGTCGCCGCCGGGCGTGCCGATTGCCAGGAACGGCTGGCCGTCGTGCAGGACGATCGTCGGCGTGAGCGTGTAGCGCGGACGGGAACGCGGCCGCAGCTGCGCGGCGCGTGAAGGATCGAGCCAAAACGATTCGCCGCGCACGCTCATCGCAATGCCGGTCTTGCCGAGAATCGGAGAAGTCGGGAGCCACGCACCGCTCGGTGTGCTGTCAAAGACGTTGCCGTCGCGGTCGATCACGGAAATATGCGTTGTGTCCTTGACCACACCAGCCGTGAGATCGTCCTCGGGCGGCTGCTGCGTTTCCGCCGCGTTGGGAAGATTCGCGATCCAATAATTCCAGCTCTTGACCTTTGAATCGAAGCGAAGAGGATCGCCCGCCAGGTAACCCTTCGAGGCATGCTGCGCGTCGATTTGTTTCGCTCGTTCCTTCGCATAATCCTTCGACAGCAGTCCTTCCGCCGGACTCTGCACGAACACTTGATCCGCGTAATAGCTGTCGCGATCGGCGTACGCGAGCTTCATCGCTTCGACGATCGTGTGCAAATAGGGTCCGCTGTTGCGTTTCATCGACTTGAGGTCGAACTGCTCGAGGATGTTGAGCGATTCGAGCAGCACGGGCCCCTGACTGCCGAACGATTGTTTGTAGACGTCGTAGCCGCGATAGGTCGTCATCGCCGGCTGCTCGACCTTGGCGAAATACTCGGAGAAGTCGTCCAGCTCCCACGGCGCCTGGTGCTCCTTCAGGAACGCGACCATCTCGCGCGCGATGTCCCCTTTGTAGAAGAGATCGCGCGCGGCGGCGATGCCAGCGACGCGTCCCTTTTTTCTCGCCTTGCGTTCCGCCTCGACCATCGATGACAGGGTTCGGGCGAGGTCCGGCAACTTGATCGTGTCACCCGCCTTGTAAGGAGTGCCATCGGGCTTGACCCATGTGCGTTTGTTGTCGGGCCATGCATCGATGAACTTTCTGTTGTTGTTGATCGCGTCTGCCGTCCTCGGCCGGAGCGGAAACCCGCGCGCCGCGTAGTCGACTGCCCGCACCGACACCTGTTCGAACGTCATCGTCCCCCAGCGTTCGAGCACGGTCAGCGCCGCGTGGACGACGCCGGGAACGACGGCAGGGTCGAGGCCGATGCCGTTGAGGTCTTTGCCACGGCTCGTGTACCACTCGATCGTGGCGCCCTTGGGGGCCCAACCTTGTCCGACGATGGAGGTGACTTTGCGCTCGCGTTGCGGGTAGACGAGAACAAGGCCCTCGCCGCCGAGGCTGTAGAGATCCTGTTCGACAACGCCGCCAACCAGCATTGCGGCGACACCGGCGTCGAACGCGTTGCCTCCCTTCAACAGCACCTCGAATGCCGCGGCGCTGGTCAACGGATGTCCGGCGGAGACGGCGCCGTTCGGGCCGGCGACGGTGGGACGATCGGCAGCGCGCGGGACGCCGACAGTTGGTCCGACGATGACGAATGTCGCAGTAAGCGCGGCGGCGGCGACGCGAAGGCGAACGTTCATACTGATAAACCTAACACGGCAGCATCGCGTTGCAGCGAGGAGTAGAATCGGGCTCCGTGCACATCTACTCGACGCGTTGGGTTGTTGCCGGCGCGGCTCTGGCGGGCGTGCTGATTGCCTGCACGTCTTTCGGTTGCTCGTGGGGCCCCACCCCCACTCGCTCTCGCTCGGCGGCGCGCCTACGCGCGCTTCACTCCGTCGCCTCGCTCGGGCCGCAGGCGCCGCGTGCGACGCAGCAGGATCCCAGGCCGTTTTCTCCGGAGGTCGAAGAGTTCGTCGCCGTCTATCTGAAGACGGGCGGCGACAAGCTGACCAACTGGGTGCAGGGTGACAGAGTCTCGCGGCCGGACGAGGCCCTTCGGGCGTTCAAGACGGTCGATGGATTGACGATCGAGCTGGTCGCTTCGGAGCCGGTGATTCGCCAGCCGATCGACCTGCACTTCGACGACCGCGGACGCCTGTGGGTCGTGCAGTACATCCAGTATCCGTTTCCCGCTGGCCTCAACATCACCTCGTACGACCAGTATCTGCGGGCTCGATACAGCGCCGTACCTGCGGCGCCACCGAACCATGTCCGTGGGGCGGACAAGATCACCGTCCTTGAAGACACGGACGGCGATGGCACGTTCGACGCTCACAAGGACGTCATCACAGGCCTGAATATCACGACGAGTGTGTTGACCGGGCGCGGTGGCGTCTGGGTGATGAATCCGCCGTACCTGCTCTTTTATCGCGATCGGACCGGAGACGGATTGCCGGACGGCGATCCTGAGGTGCGCCTGGCGGGATTCGGTCTCGAGGACACGCACTCGCTGGCCAACAGCTTGACGTGGGGTCCAGATGGCTGGTTGTACGGCGTGCACGGCAGCACCAGTACGGCGAAGGTTAGAGGCGTCTCGTTCCTCGGGCAGGCCGTGTGGCGCTATCACCCCGAGCGAGACGAGTTCGAGCTGTTTGCGGAGGGAGGCGGTAATCCCTGGACGCTGTCGTTCGACAGCAAGGGCCGGGCTTTCTCCGGCGATAACGGCGGGAACAACCGCGGATTTCATTGGGTGCAGGGCGGACGGTACGAGAAGAACTGGCCGAAGCACGGACCGTTCACGAGACCGTACTCCTACGGCTACATCTCGCACATGGACCATGAGGGGTATCCCGCGCGATTCGCCATGACCCATGTCGTTTACGAGGAGGGCAGGCTGCCCGGGTAT
>Ga0207701_10001076_pt1 | contig 28864 bp, 25 predicted proteins | sample KBSSwiSSwithPhiX_FD_184294 | JGI IMG/M metagenome (GOLD analysis project Ga0207701, IMG submission 184294) | Switchgrass rhizosphere bulk soil microbial communities from Kellogg Biological Station, Michigan, USA, with PhiX - S5 (SPAdes) (version 2) | ecosystem: Environmental > Terrestrial >... | reverse complement strand
AACTTTTTTGGGCAGGCTATCGTCGGTCCGCGTGACACGCGTGCTTCCCCCAAAATCTCCGAGCGCTCCGTGGCTCCGCGGCGAATTCCTCGCCAATCGCCACGGAGACTCGGAGAAGGCGAAGACCTCTGGGCAGGCTGTCGTCGGTCCGCGTGGCACGCGTGCTTCCCCCCAAAATCTCCGCGTTCTCCGCGTCTCCGCGGCGATTGTCTCCCAGTCTCCGCGGCGATTGCCCCGGCGTCTCCGTGGCGACATCTCCGCGGCTACGGCGCCGGCCGCAGGCCGTAGACGCGGATGTCGCCCTCTGTGGCGAGCAGCTCGAGGTCCGGCCACGTCTCGACCTTCTGGAACTGCGCTGTCCCCTTCAGCTGCTCGAACTCCGCGGCGTGGACCACGATGCGGTTGACGCGATTCCTGCGGAGCCAGTCGATGGACCAGTCGTCCGGGAAGCGCCGCATGCCACGGTAGATGTCCATGAATTCCCGGGGAGTGAAGCCGCTGTAGCCGTTGACCATCGGCAGCCAGTGACTCGTGGCGTTCACCAGGTATGGCGCGTTCTTGAACTCCGCGCCCGGACCAGGCATGGGCAGCTCGATCACGCCCGTGCCGCTCGCGGCAAGCGTCCCATAAATCGCGGGGACGCCGCGGAAGGGCACGTAGAAGAGCGGCGCCCGTAACGCTTCGATGTTGACCAGGACGACGAGCGCCGCGCCGACGAGCGGCCAACCTTTGCGCGGGCTCCACCACTCGCGCAGGCGCGCCACGCCGAACCCAGCCAGCAGCGCCACTGCGATCAACGCGAACTGGCCGGCCCGCGAGTAGCCCCGGATGGCGCTGAGGCCGGGCAAGTGGCTGTGCGCCCACTCGAACCCGGGGAGGCGCGGCGTCACGGAGAGCAGCACCGCGCCGACCGCCATCGACGCCGCCATGCGGACGTAGCGGTCCTGTTGGAGGCGGGTCAGCGCGAGCAGAGCCAGCAGCGTGGCGACAATGCCGGGAAAGTTCGCGTCTGCGCTTCCGTTGAAGCGCTGGCTCCATATGCCGTAGTGCACGCGCGCGCCGGTATAGAGGTAGTCGGTCCACGTCGACGAGAACAGCCGCGACTCGCCGACGGTTCGCACGAGCCCGCTCTCGTGCGCCAGCAGGTAGTAGGGGTACAGGACCGGTAACAGCAGAAGGCCGCAGACTCCGGCCGCCAGGACGATCAGGCCGAGGAACCGCCAGCGGGACGTGTCGGTCACCCCGCGGGCCGCGGCGGCCCACGCTAGCGACCATGCCGTGAAAACGAGCGAGTAGATGGAGGTCAGCGCCTGGAGGCTGACGGCCACGGCGAGCAGCAACGCGCCGCGCACGCGCCCCTGGACCGCGATGCGATCGAGCGCGACGATGGCCAGCGGCAGGAATTCCAGGTGCATCGCCTGCAGGTGGGGCAGGCGCGTGAGCATGTGCGCGTTGAAGGCCGCGAGCGACCCCGCCACGAGTGCCGCCCAGAACTCGCCGGTCGTGCCGAGCACGAGGAGGCTGGCCGCGAAGGCCGTCAGTACGAACCCGGCCAGGAGCACCAGGTTGTACGCGAGTACCGGCGATCCGCCCAGGGCGAGAATCGGCTTCGCCAGAATCCCCTGGACGATGAGCGGCTCGGAGTACGCGAAGGTCAGACGCGCGGGGTGGAAGATCGGCGCGTCGAACAGCTGGCCGGGCCGCCCGGGGAGCGTGTGGGCGACCCAGGCGATCGCCCACGTGTTCAGGTTGGCGTCGGCCGAGTCGAGACGGGAGTAATAGCCGGGAGAGAGCGCGAGCGGCCACGTGTGAAGCACCGCCAGCAGCACAAATGCCGCAAGCAGCGTCAGGCGGGGAGCGCGCTCGGGGAACGGTGCGGGCAACGGCTCCAATTCTGCCAGAGAAGCCGTCGCCCAAACACGGCGCTGCTGTCAACGCAGGACTGAAGTCCTGCGCCACAGGTGTGGTAACGGTCGTGTCACCTGTGGAGCAGAACTTCAGTTCTGCTCAGAACCGTACCAGCCCTGCGAAGTACAGGCCCTTCAGCTTCAGCGAGCCGTTGTCGTGCTTGGCCAGGTAGCTCGCGTCGAGCGTGCGGTAGCCGCCCTTGACGCCGAAGTTGTGTGTGAAGTTGTAGGTGCCGTAGATGTCCAGGTCGAAGAAGTCGCCCTTGTAGTCGTTGATCTCCGGCAGCTTGAACCCGGTGAACTCGCCAGTGACCGCGAAGTGTTTGACGGGATAGAAGCGGAACGCGCCGCCGATGGCCGGAATCGGCCCGCGCGCGCGCGTGAACTCGTCGTCCACGGGCGAAGCCAGCTCGAAGCTCGCGTCGGTCTGCCGCGCTTCGACGATGAAGCCGGCGTAGCCGCGGTCGGTGTACACGAAGTCGTATTCGTAACCGAAGCGCCACGTGTTCCACTTGAACTGGGTCTGGACGGGCAGGCCAACAGTGTAGGCAATGCCGTTGAAGATGATCGTTCGCCCCAGAATCGAGTCGCCGTCGTACTTCACCGGCGTGTAGGCGATGCGGAACTTGTGTTTCTTACCCGGCCGCAGGACGAACCGGAACTCTCGGATCGTCTTGTCGACGTAGCCGAGGTCCGATTTGACGTCGATCTCGCTCCCGACGATGCCGAGCGATTCACTCGAGACCGTGGCCTCGAGATCGGGATTGAAGAAGTTCAGCTCTGCCTCGACGTGGTACTTCTCGCCGATGGCGGGGTCTTCCATCGAGGGTCGCCCGTACTGAGCACGGGCTGGCGCGACGGCAGCCAGCAGGACCAGCAGCGCCCCGGCGGCCACCTGGCCGGCGCGCGGTAGATACACACTACGCATGTTCATCTTCTCGGCCCCGGACTGCCGAACATTAGGGTCCGTGCTCCTTGCGGGTTCGCTGGGAGGAACCACGCGCCGACGAGGAGCGGACCATGGCGCCCGGAAGCGGCCTGACCCGGGCGTTTGGGGAGGTTTTCAGAGAATAGCACACGTTATACTCGATGAAATGCCCTCCCGAGGGGCGGGACCATCGCCCACCCGGCGGCTCCTGCCGTACTTCGCCCGTCACCGGCGCACGCTCGCCATCGGCGCCGGCTGCATCCTGGCGACCACCGCGATTCAGCTCTCGTCGCCCTGGGTGCTGCGCTACGCCGTCGACGACCTGTACCTGGGCGTCACGCGCGGGAAGCTGGCCTACTACGCCGTGGTGCTGTTCCTGATTTCGGCCGCGGGCGGCATCTTCCGCTTCTCGATGCGGCGCGTGATCATCGGCGTGTCGCGGGAGATGGAATACGACCTCCGCAACGACTTCTTCGGACATCTGGAGCGCATGCCGCCGGAGTACTTCCGGCAGCGCCGCACGGGCGACCTGATGTCGCGCGCCACCAACGACCTCAACGCTGTCCGCATGATGGCGGGGCCGTCCGTGATGTACGCGACGCAGACGCTGCTCGTTTTCGTCGTGGCGATCATCCTGATGCTGTCGATCGACGCGCGGCTGACGCTGATCGGGCTCCTGCCGCTGCCGCTGGTGTCGATCTCGGTGAAGCTGTTCGGCAGCGCCATCCACCGCCGCTTCGAGCGCATCCAGGAGCAGCTCGCGGAGATGAGCGCCGTGGCCCAGGAGAACCTGTCGGGCGTGCGCGTGGTCCGCGCGTACGGACAGGAATCCGCGGAGCTCGAGAAATTCCATCGGGCCAACGAGGAGTACGTCTCGCGGAACCGCGGGCTGATCCGCCTGCAGGGCGCGTTCTACCCGAGCATGACGCTGTTTCTCGGCTTCGGCGCGCTCCTCGTGTTGTGGCAGGGGAGCCGCGACGTCATCCAGGGCCGCATCACCGTCGGCCAGCTCGTGGCGTTCAACGCGTACCTGGTGATGCTCAGCTGGCCGATGATCGCGTTCGGCTGGGTCACGAACATGCTCCAGCGCGGGTTTGCGTCATGGGGGCGCATGCTCGAGATTCTCGACGCCCCGCCGACAATTGCCGATCCGCCGGACCCGGTGTGGCTGGACCCGGCTTCCGTGGCCGGACGGATTGAGATCCGCGGCCTCTCCTACACGTACGACGCGCAGCCGGTTCTCCAGGACATCAACGTCACCGTCGAGCCCGGCCAGACAGCGGCCATCGTCGGCCCCACGGGCAGCGGCAAGTCGACGCTGCTGCAGCTGCTGGTACGGCTGATCGATCCACCGCCCGGCACCGTGCGCATCGACGGCGTGGACGTCCGGGACCTGCCGTTGTCGACGCTGCGCCGCACAGTCTCGGTCGCGCCACAGGAGCCGTTCCTGTTCTCGGACACGATCGAAGCCAACATCGCGTTTGCGCCGGAGATCGCTTCGCTGCCGCCCGAGGCGCGCCGCGCGGCGGTCGAGCGCGCGGCGGCCGATGCGCGCCTCGACAAGGATCTGGCTGACTTTCCGAAGGGCTACGACACGCTGGTGGGCGAGCGCGGCATCACGCTGTCGGGCGGACAGAAGCAGCGCACGGCGCTCGCTCGCGCGCTGGTCACCGATCCGCGCGTGCTGATTCTGGACGACGCCCTGTCGGCGGTGGATACCTACACTGAAGAGGAAATCCTGGAGCGGCTCCGGCGCGTCCGGCAGGGCCGCACGTGCCTCATCGTGGCGCACCGCATCTCCACGGTCCGCGACGCGGATCTCATCCTCGTCCTGAACGCCGGCCGAATCGTCGAACGCGGGACTCACGACGAGCTGGTGGCGCTCGACGGCCAGTACGCGGAGCTGCACCGCAAGCAGCTGCTCGAAGAGGAGCTGGAACACCTGGGCGAGGAGGGCGAGCGGGGCGAGCCTGGGGAGACAGTCGTAGGGCCGAACTTCAGTTCGGCCTAGGACAGCACATTGTCAGCACACGACGACGACGTCATCGGAAAGGCCTACGACAGCCGGCTGATGAAGCGGCTGCTGGGATACCTGCGCCCATACCTTGGCCAGGCCTCCCTCGCCCTGGCGGCGATCATCACCGGATCGGTCCTGCAGCTCGCGCCGCCATATCTGACGCGCCTCGCGATCGACAACTACATCGCGCATCGAGATGTCTCGGGGCTGGCGCGCATCGCGTGGCTGTATCTCGCGGTGCTGCTGGCAAGCTTCAGCCTCGAATACCTGCAGACCTGGACGATGCAGCTGACGGGGCAGCGAATCATGTACGACCTGCGGATGGAGATCTACCGCCACCTGCAGCGGCTCGACCTGAGATTCTACGACCGCAATCCCGTCGGTCGCCTGATGACCCGCGTCACGAGCGACGTGGACGTTCTCAACGACCTGTTCACCGCGGGCGTCGTCGCGATCTTCGGCGATGTCTTCACGCTGGCCGGCATCATGATCGTGATGCTCGGCATGAACTGGAAGCTGGCGCTGGCGAGTTTCGTGGTGCTGCCGCTCATCGTCGTAGTCACGCAGTGGTTCCGCCGGAACGTGCGCGAGTCGTATCGAGTGGTGCGCGGCTGGATCGCGCGCATCAACGCGTTCCTGCAGGAGAACCTGACGGGAATGTCGACGGTGCAGCTGTTCCGGCGCGAGGGCCGGAACTTCGAGAAGTTCGACGAGATCAACCGCGCGCACCGCGACGCCAACGTCGACTCGATCTTCTACTACGCCGTGTTCTACCCGGCGATCGAGCTGGTCGGTGCGCTGGCGGCCTCGATCATCATCTGGTTCGGCGGCCTCGACGTGATGTCGGGCACGCTGACCGTGGGCGTGCTCGTCGCGTTCCTGCAGTACTCGGCGCGGTTCTACCGGCCGATCAGCGACATGTCGGAGAAGTTCAACGTGCTGCAGGCGGCCATGGCGTCCTCGGAGCGGATCTTCACGCTTCTCGATACCCCGGTGGCCGTCACCTCCTCATCCAGCCCGGTCGTTCCCGCGCGGCCGCTGCGCGGGCACATCGTGTTCGACCACGTGTGGTTCGCCTACAACGGCGAGGACTGGGTGCTGAAGGACGTCTCGTTCGAGGTGCGGCCGGGGCAGCGCGTGGGGCTCGTCGGCGCAACGGGGTCGGGCAAGACGACGATAATCAACCTGCTGCTCAGGTTCTACGACGTGCAGAAGGGACGCATCCTCGTCGACGGCGTCGACATCCGCCAGCTCGAGATCGCGACGGTCCGGCAGATGTTCGCGCTGGTGCTGCAGGACGTGCATCTTTTCTCCGGCACGGTCGGCGAGAACATCCGGCTCGGCGAGCGGAGCATCGCCGACGACGCGGTCAGACGCGCGGCCGACGCCGTGCGCGCGGGCCGGTTCATCGACGAGCTGCCGGCGCGCTACGACGCGCCGGTGGCCGAGCGCGGCGCCACGTTTTCCACGGGGCAGAAACAGCTGCTGTCGTTCGCGCGGGCCCTCGCATTCGACCGTCGGGTGCTGATTCTCGACGAGGCGACGTCGAGCGTGGACACGGAAACCGAGCACGTCATCCGCGAAGCGCTCGGCGTGCTGATGGACGGCCGCACGACGCTCGCCATCGCGCACCGTCTCTCGACGATCCAGGACATGGACCGCATCCTGGTGCTGCACAAGGGCGTCCTGCGCGAGTCGGGCACGCACCAGCAGCTGCTCGCCCAGCGCGGCATCTACTTCCGTCTTTACCAGCTTCAGTTCAAGGACGCGGTCCCGCGAAGCGCGTAGGCGCTTCGCAGGGCGACCTACCGAAACAGCGGCCCAACCACCACGTAGAACCGCGCATGGCCGCTGTTGAAGCTGCCCCCGAGGAAGATCGGACCCAGCAGCGACTCGAGAATCGCTCCGACGGTGACGTTGTTCCGCCAGTCCTTCTCGTGCCACTTGTCCCACGCGGAGCCGGTCTCCAACCAGGAGCCGATGTAGATGTTGCCGCCGACGACGTCGGGCATGCGCCCGACCTGCTTGAGGTACCCGAGGTTCAGGTTGACGTAGTTCGAGCCGGAGATCTGGTCGGCATTGAACGCGCCCAGGTGGAGCAGGCCCCCCAACCGGAAGCTGTTCATCACCGTGGTCTCGCCGAACGACGTCCCTGCGCCGCCGCCGACGAAGAAGCGGTCCTCGCCGCGGGCGCGGTGAAACCAGCTGCCAACCACCTCGCCCTGTGTGAAGCGTTCGGGATTGTCCACTACCGGCTGTTCGGGGTCCTCCGACACGACATCGGGCGTGTCGTCGAAATGGCGGAGGAGGCCGCGCATGAACAGACCACGTGACGGCACGATGGGGCTGGTCTGACCGTCGAAGGTGACCTGCAGGCGCGAAGCCTTCTCCCCGCCTTCCCCCTCGGGCAACAGGGGGTTGCCCACGTGCCGGCGCACCTGTACCGTGGCCACGTCGTACCCCCCTCGAATCTCGAGCCGCTCGTTCGTCGTGTACCCGAAGTCGGCGCCAATCCCCGAGCGCTTCACGCGGTACTCGGCGACGAACTCATCGTCGAGGTATGCATTCCGGCCTGTGCGCTCGAAATAGGCCCGAGGCGCGACGAAGAAGCCCTTGCTTCCGGTGGGCCTGAACAACTCGACGGCGGCTACCTGCCGCGTGCCGACGCCGAGGTCGGCGCGCAGCTCGGAGCCCGGGCCCACCACGTCGTACATGGTGATGCGCCCGGCAAGACTCACCGCGAAGCTGGAGGAATCCCGGTTGCTCAGCTCGAGGCCCAGTGCGAGGAACGGCGGACCGTAGCTCTTGGGACGGACGCCGATCAGCGCGCCCGTCTTGCCGTCCTTCTCGGTGCCGGTGTAAGTCAGGAACTCGAAGCGATCGCTGCCGGTTGCCGTCAAGATGTCCGAGCGCATCGTCTCCGGATTCAGCGTGGCGCCGACCTGATTCTGGAAGGCGCGGGCGATGGTCGCCTCGACGCGGGGCGAGAGCGGCGGCGGCAGCCCGATCAGATCGACGAACTGCACCATCGGCGCCGACGTCCGCCGCCTGGCCGCCCGGGCCGCCTGGAATCGCGCGTACTCCTCGGGACCGAGCGCGAGCGGCGTCAGCTTGTCGGCCATCGCCTCGGCCGCGGCGTAGCCGCGCTGCGCCAGATCGTCGCTGCGCCGCCAGTCGGTGGACCCGAGCCCTTTCAGGTCGGGGTCGATGATCAAGTCCGCCGACTTCAGGGCCCTCCGCGTCCCGGTGGCCATCATCGTGTCAATCGTGCGACCCAGGAGCGCGAACATCGACTCGGCTTCCTTGTCGCTGACGGCATCGGCCCCGACGTTGACCGCGATCACGTGCCCGGCGCCCATCTCTCGGGCGACATCCGCGGGAATGTTGTTGAGCGTGCCGCCGTCTACGAGGAGCCACTCGTCGTAATTGACCGGCGTGAACACGCCGGGAATCGCCATCGTGGCGCGCATTGCCCGTGCGAGCGAGCCCTTGCTCAACACGATCGAATCGCCCTTGCGGAGGTCGGTCGCCACGCAGCGGAACGGCGTGGGAAGGTCGTCGAAGCTTTTCAGATCCCAGTACGGCAGCGCGATCTGATCGAGCAGCAGCGAAACCTGCTGTCCGGGATTGAGGCCGCCGGGCAGCTGGAATCCGCCCTTCAGCCCGAACTCGAGCTGGGATGGATACGCACGCTTGTCCTGCTTGCGGCGGAACGTCTTGTACTTGAACGGCGAGTCGGCGACGAACATCGCGTCCCAGTCGGTCGTGCGCATCAGTTGCGCGATCTCCTCCGGCGTCATGCCCGACGCGTACGCGCCGGCGATCAGCCCGCCCATGCTGGTGCCCGTGATGAGATCGATCGGAATGCGGTGTTCCTCGAACCAGCGCAGCACGCCGATGTGCGCCAACCCCCTGGCGGCGCCGCCGCCGAGCGCGAGGCCGATGCGCGGCTTGCTGACCGTGACTGTCGTCTGCGGCTGAGCTTGCTGAGCCGCCAAAGTGCTGATGCCCCCCAGCGCCCACGCCGCCAGCGCGACGAGACAAGAGAGACGAATTCGGGCGGGCTGAACCATTCACGGCCTCCGGCCTATAAAATACGCGGAATGCGCGACGAAATACGCGCATTGCGCGACGAGGTGTCCATGACCATCAGCGAGTTCATCAAGCCTTATCGTATCGATCACGGCCGCAAGTTCCGGATGAAGGACATCAGTCCGAAGGACACCCACGGCATCAAGTCGAAGGATCGCGCACAGGACCTGCTCCGCAAGGGGATCGAGCGGCTCAACGCCCTTCAGGACAAGCTGTACGCGCAGGACAGCTGGTCGGTGCTGCTGGTCTTCCAGGCGATGGACGCCGCGGGCAAGGACGGCACGATCAAGCACGTCATGTCGGGCATCAACCCGCAAGGCTGTCAGGTCTTTTCCTTCAAGCAGCCCTCGGCCGAGGAACTGGACCACGACTTCCTCTGGCGATCGAACCGATGTCTGCCCGAGCGCGGCCGCATCGGCATCTTCAACCGCTCGTACTACGAAGAGGTCCTCGTGGTGAGGGTGCACCCCGAGTTCCTCGATGCGCAGAAGCTGCCGGGCTCGGTCGTGTCCAAGGACATCTGGAAAGAGCGCTACGAAGACATCAACTGCTACGAGCGGTACCTCTCACGAAACGGCGTGGCCGTCCGCAAGTTCTTTCTCCATGTCTCGAAGGAGGAGCAGCGACAGCGGTTCCTCAGCCGGTTGCAGGTGGCCGACAAGAACTGGAAGTTCTCGCTCGCCGATACCAAGGAGCGCAACCGCTGGGACGACTACCAGTCCGCGTATGAAGAGGCCATTCAGCACACCGCCACTCCGCACGCTCCGTGGTTCGTCGTCCCCGCCGATCACAAGTGGTTCACCCGGCTGGTCGTTGCAGGCGCGGTGATCGACGCGCTGGAGGAACTCGATCTGGCCTATCCAAAGGTGGACGCCAACAAGCGCGCAGAACTGAAGCTGGTTCAAGCCGAGCTCGAAAACGAAGTCGCGGGCAAGCAGGGCAAGCAGGGCAAGAAGGGCAAGAAGGGCGAGCAGGGAAAGAAGGGCGAGCAGGGCAAGAAGGGCGAGCAGGGCAAGAAGGGCGAGCAGGGCAAGCAGGCCGAGCAGGGCAAGCAGGGCAAGAAGGCCAAGGGGGGCAAGAAGGGCGTGCAGGCCAGGCAGGTCAAGGGAGCCAAGGGAGGGGGGCTCGCGGCAGACGATGGCGGCAGCGCGGGAGACGGCGCCGGACAGCGAGACTCGCGAACCACCCATCGCGCGGTCGGAACCGAGGGCCGCGGCGCCACGACGGGAACGGTCTAGCGGGTAGCTGGAAGCAGGTAGCGGGTTGCCGGCAGCGGGCAGAGAGTAGCTGGTAGCCGGCAGCGGGTAGCCGGCGGCGGGTAGCCGGCAGCGGGTAGCCGGCAGCGGGTAGCCAGCCGCCAGCTGCCAGCTACACCATTCCGACAACGGCTCTACGGTGTTGAGGCGGGAGCGGCGTCGCGCGCCGCCGTCTCGCGGCGCTTGAAGAGCGTATCGACCAGGCCCGGCGAGCTGTGCGCGGGGCTCCAGCCGAGGCGAAGCACGGCGATCCGGATGGCAGTGCGGCCGAACCGCAGCGCCTCGTTGCAGCTCCACATGTAGAGGTCAAGGTGCCGGCCCTGCACACGCGGGCCGGTGTCCATCACCGTGTAGACGCCGTCGTAACGCGTACCTGGCGCGTCCACCTGGACGACGGATCCCACTGGCAGCAGGTCGGGATCCGCGGCAGCAATCCCGGATCGCACTTCAACGCCCGAGGCCGTCGTGCTGCCCTTGCAGTAGGCCGTCGCCGAGAACAGCAGACGCGAGCCCGGCATCGGCAGGGACAGGGTGTCGCGCGTGGCCTGCTGTGCCGCGAAGCGCGAGTCGAGGATCGTGACCTCGTACAGCCACACGAACCCGATGGCGACGACCAGCGTCGCCAGGATTTTGCGCCAGAGGGAGTTGGCCAGCATCAGGACACGAAGTGTTCGTAGCCGCCCGTCACCGCTTCCCGCCGCCCGTCAGGGTGGATGATAGCCACACCGGGGGTCCGCGTCACTACGCCGATCCGGGTGAGCCTCAGCCCGTCAACCAGCCGTTCCACGGCCCTCAGCGGGCCCTTTCGCTTCGCCGGCGCCGTGAACAGCAGCTCGTAGTCGTCGCCGCCCGCGAGCGCCTCACGCACCGGATCGCGGCCCGCGGCCTGCACGGCGGCGACGGTGTCGGGATGCATGGGCAGCGTCGCCGCGTCGATCTCCACGCCCAGGCCCGACGCGCGCGCGATGTGCGTCAGCCCATCCGCAAGGCCGTCGCTCAGGTCGATCGCCGACGTCGCCGCTTTGTGCCGCGCGAGCAGGTGGCCAAGACGCAAACGTGGCTCAGGGTGCAGGTAGCGTGCCACCGGGTGTAATGCCGCGGATGCGCGTCCATCCCCACGAATGCGAAGGTTTGCGAGGCCGGCTCTGGCGTCACCGAGCGTCCCGCTGACGAAGACGTAATCGCCCGGTCGAGCCCCGGCACGCGTGAGCACCCTGCGCCGATGCGCGTGGCCAATCGCCGTGACGTCCACGACGAGCGGCCCGGCAATGCTCGTGACGTTGCCGCCGACCAGACGCGTGCGCGTGCGGGCGGCGAGCGCGAGCAGGCCCTCAATCAGCTCGTCGAGATCGTCGGTGGGGAAGTCGGAAGGAAGCGCGAGCGACAGCGTCGCCAGGCGCGGCATCGCGCCCATTGCCGCCAGGTCGCTCAGGTTGACGGCGAGCGCGCGGTGGCCAATCGCAGCGGGCGGCACGAAGCGGCGATCGACGTGGACGCCGTCCACCACCGCGTCGGTCGTGATGACTTCGACGAGATTCCGCGGCGCCTCGTACACCGCCGCATCGTCGCCGGCGTCGACGAGCAGCCAGTCGGGCGTCGGCCCCAGGCGCGAGCGAATCCGCTCGATGATGGCGTGCTCGCCCACCTCCGCCACGGTGCGGCTTGGGCGCGGCAGACCGGGTCCCTGGTCCCTGGTCCCTGACACCTGACCACTATTTGGCATAGTCGACGGCCCGGGTCTCGCGAATCACCGTCACCTTGATCTGGCCGGGGTACTCCAGCTCGCTCTCGATGCGGCGCGCGATGTCGCGGGACAGCCACACGGCCTGCTCGTCGGTCACCTTCTCGCTTTCCACCATGATGCGGATCTCGCGGCCGGCCTGCAGCGCGAAGGACTTCGACACGCCCTTGAAGGAGCCGGCGATGTCCTCGAGGCGCTCGAGCCGCTTCACGTAGGTCTCGAGCAGGTCGCGCCGCGCGCCGGGGCGCGCCGCCGAGATCGCGTCGGCGGCCTGGACGATCATCGCCTCGAGCGACGGCCAGTCGATGTCCATGTGATGCGCGGCGACGGCCTGCAGCACCGGTTCCGACTCGCCGTGCTTGCGCAGGAAGTCGAGCCCCAGCTCCAGGTGGCTGCCGTGCAGGTCGCGATCGACCGCCTTGCCGATGTCGTGCAGGAACGCCGCGCGCACCGCGACGTGCGCGCTGAGGCCCAGCTCGCGCGCCATGACGCCGGCGAGGAAGGCGACCTCCTTCGAGTGGCTCAGGATGTTCTGGCCGTAGCTGGTGCGAAACTGCAGGCGCCCCATCAGCCTGAGGATCTCCGGATCGAGATCATGCAGGCCCAGCTCGAAGGCCGCGGCCTCGCCATCGCGGCGGACGGATTCCTCCATCTCCGCCCTTACCTTCTCGACGACTTCTTCGATGCGCGCGGGATGGATGCGCCCGTCGGCGATGAGCCGCTCGATCGTGCGGCGCGCGACCTCGCGCCGGTACGGATCGAAACCGGAGAGGATCACCGCCCCGGGCGTGTCGTCGACGATGAGGTCGACGCCCGTCGCCACTTCGAGCGCGCGGATGTTGCGGCCCTCGCGGCCGATGATCCGGCCCTTCATGTCGTCGCTGGGAAGATCGACGACCGTGACCGTGGTCTCGATCGTGTGCTCGGCGGCGCTGCGCTGGATGGCCTGCGTGATGATGGCGCGCGCGCGCTCGGCGGCCTGCTCGCGCGCTTCGGTCTCGAGCCGCTTCACCAGCCCGGCGGCGTCGTGCCGCGCGTCGGATTCGAGCTGCTTGAGCAGCTGCTCGCGCGCTTCGTCGGCGGTCAGGCCCGCGACGCGCTCGAGATCCTGCCGCAGCTTCGCGGCAAGCGCCTCGGATCGCGCGGCGGCGGCGGTCACGGCCTCTTCGCGCGCGGCCAGGGCGTCCTCCCGACGGACGAGGCCCTTGTCCCGCTCGTCGAGCCCCTGCTGCTGCTCGATGGCCGCCGCTTCCCGCTTGGCGAGCAGCAGCTCCATGCCCGTGATCTGCTGGCGCTGATCGCGGACGAACTGCTCGGACTCGAGCCGCAGCTCGTGCGCGCGCTCACGCGCCTCGATCATCCCTTCCTTGCGGCGCGTATCGGCGTCGCGCTCGGCGTCGCGCAGTATCCGGGAGGCCTGTTCCTCTGCGCGGCCCACGGTCTCGGCCGCGATGCGCTTCCGGTTCGCGACCCAGTAGGCGAACGCCGCGGCGGCGCCGGCGAAGGCGACGAGGAAGTCGAGGATGTACTTGAGGGCCTGAGTGGACACGGTGTGGCGGGGCTTCAGCCCCGCGTGCGGAGAATTGGCCCCGTAGTACCGTGTGGGGAGGTCGTTGAACCTGCGAAAGCAGGTGGAACCGCTGTTTGAAAACCGCCCGTCAGGCTTCCTCGCAGCGGAGGCATGCACACGGGGCGGCGTCGCGATTCACTTGGGTCAAGCGTTGGCTCAAGCGAACCTCCTGAGCCATCACGCGAACCGCAGGGCCGGGCCTATTGTATCAGCGGAGGCGCGGATCGGAGGCAAGCGCCTGATCGAGCAGGCGCTCGAGCTCCCCCGCCCGGGTAGCCAGGACGGCGCTCCGGTCCTCGCGTTCCACCCGGTGCCGGAAAACCTCGTCGGCCAGGTTCAGGGCGGCCAGGACCGCCACGCGCAGGAAGTCGGTCGTGTCGTTCGCCTCCGATGCGAGGCGCATCTTCTCGTCCACGTAGGCGGCCAGCTCCGCCACGTAGACGGGATCCAGGCTGCTCCGTACGGGGTACCGCAGCCCCTGGATGACCACCGGGACGACGCGCTCGGGGTCGTCAGGCACGGGCGTAATGATCCACGGCCACCGCGCTAGAGCGCGATCCCTTCGAGCTGCTCGAGCATCGTGGCCACGCGCGCGCGGACCTGATCGCGCTCTTCGCGCAGCGACAGGATCTCGCCCGAGGCGTGCTGCGCGTCGGAGAGCCGTGTGTGCGCGGCTTCCAGGTCGCGCGACAGCCGCGCGTTGTCGTCGGCCAGCCTCGCGGCGTCGCCCCTGAGGCGATCGATCATCGCGATGAGCAGCTTCACCTTCTCTTCGAGCCGGTCGATCGGCTCGACGTCGACCATGCGGCCGGTTTTCACCATGCGAGAAACTCCAACGTAGCTGACGGCTGGCAGCTGGCTGCTGCCAGCTACCGTCTTACGGCTCCATGCGCGCTGCCAAGCGCGCCCACAATCGCCGACATGGCGGCGTCCACCTCGGCATCGGTCAGTGTGCGATCGGGCGCCAGGAAGGTCAACCGGTACGACAGGCTCACCTGTCCATCCGGAATGCCCTTGCCCTGGTAGCGATCGAACTCGGCGACGCGCGCGAGCGTTGGCGGCGCTACGGATCGAATCGTGCCACGAAGCTGGCTCGCGGGCAAGGTGTCGGCGACCAGAATCGACAGGTCGCGGACGATCGAGGGGAAGCGCGGCAGCGGCCGTGTGGCGCGGATGTCGAGCAGCGTGACCAGATCTGCGACGACGTCGAGATCGAGCTCGGCGACGTAGACCTCGTCCTGCACGGGGATGTCGCGCGCAGTGGCGAGCGCCGGGAGCAACTGGCCGACGACGCCGAACTCGCGCGGCGCGCCATCCGGCGCAGCGGCCGTGAGGAGCACCGTGCGGCCCGGCACGAGGTGCGCGCGCGTGCCCGCCGCCGCCGAGAGCTCGAGGCCGAGCGCCGCTCCAATCGTTTCGGCGACGCCCTTGAGGTCGAACAGGTCCGCCTGACGCGGCGGCGCGCTCCAGTGCTCGGGTCCGCTCGCGCCGAGCCAGCCGAGCGCCAGCGCGCGATGCTCGCCCGCGGTGGCGAGGAAGCGCGTGCCCAGCTCGAACAGCCGGACGTCGCGGCGTCCGTGACGCCGGTTGTGGCTGAGCGAATCGACCAGGCCCGGCAGCAGCGACGGCCGAAGCACCGCGAAGGTCTCCGACAGGGGGTTGGCGATCGGTACCAGCTCGGTCGCCGGCGCAAATTCCTGCGCCGCCTTCTCGGCGATGAACGAGAACGTGACGCACTCGTTGAAGCCGGCGGCCGCGGCCAGGCGGCGGACAGCACGGTCCACTTCCAGCCGCCGGCCCGGCTTGGCCGGCACGGTCGTCAGCGCCGGAAACGTCGTCGGCAGACGGTCGTAGCCGAAGTGGCGGGCGACCTCTTCGATCAGGTCCACATCGCGCGCCACGTCGTTGCGCCACGACGGCACGGACACCACCCACCGGGCGTCGTCGTGCTCGCCGATGAGGAAGCCGAGGCCCGTCAGGATCCGGCGGATCTCCGAGATTGGCACCGGCGCACCCAGCACCTGCGCGACCCGCGCCAGCTCCAGCCGTACCAGGCGCGGGGTGCGCACGTCGTGGCTGGCATCGATCCAGCCCGGCCGAACCGTCCCTGCGCCGATCTGCTCGAGCAGGGCGCACGCGCGCGCCAGCCCCTCGGGCGGCGCCGCGAAATCCGCGCCGCGCTCGAAGCGGTAGGACGCTTCCGTCGATAGTCCGAGTGTCTTGCTGGTCCGCCGCACGGAGATCGGCAGGAACCACGCGCTCTCGATCGCGATGGTCCTGGTCGCCGGCGACACCTCGCTGTCGGCACCGCCCATCACGCCCGCCAGCGCCTGCGCGCGCGCATCGTCGGCGATTACCAGCATCTCGGCGTCGAGCGTGCGCTGCTGGCCGTCGAGCGTCTTCAGCGCTTCGCCCTTCCGGGCCAGCCGCACTCGCAGGTGCCGGCCCGCCAGACGCTCGAGGTCGAACGCGTGCATCGGGTGCCCCAGCTCCAGGAGCGCGTAGTTGGTGACGTCGACGATGTTGTTGATTGAGCGGATGCCGGCCGCGGTGAGCCGTTCGGCGAGCCACGGCGGCGACGGGCCGACGCGGACGTCAGCGACGGCGGCGCAGTAACGCGGGCATCGCGCGGCGTCCTCGATCGTGACGCGCAGGGCCTCCATCGAGTCGGGTGACACGGGGCCCAGGTCCGCATGCGCGGGGACGCGGCGCGCCGAGTCGTAGCGCGTCGCGACCTCCCGGGCCAGCCCGGTCAGGCTCAGGCAGTCGGGCCGGTTCGCCGTGATTTCGAAGTCGATGACGGCGTCGTCGTCGTCGGGGTTGGGGACTGTCCCCCCCGCCTGCGTACGGGGGACAGTCCCCAGTGTCCCCGTTGGCTCGACGGACGCCACCTCGAAGCCCGTCATGTGCAGGTCGCGCGCGAGCTGGGCGGCGCTCACCGGCACGTCCACCAGCTCGCGCAGCCATGAGACCAGGACCTTCACAGCGGGAACTGCTCCAGGAAGCGCAGATCGTTTTCGTAGAACAGGCGGATGTCTTCCACGCCGTGCATCAGCAGCGCGAGCCGCTCGATGCCGACGCCGAAAGCGAAGCCCGTGATTTTCGTCGTGTCGTACCCGACAGCCTCGAACACCGCCGGGTGCACCATGCCGCAGCCGAGGATTTCGATGAACCCCGTGCGCTTGCACATCGCGCAGCCGGATCCCTTGCACTGCTGGCAACCGATGAACACGTCCGCGCTCGGCTCGGTGTAGGGGAAGAAGCTGGGGCGGAAGACCACCGGCGTCTCCGGCGTGAAGAGCTCGCGCAGGAATCCGATCAGCGTCCCCTTCAGGTCGCCCATCGTCACGCCTTCGCCGACCACGAGGCCTTCGACCTGCTGGAACATCGGCGTGTGCGTGAGGTCCAGGTTGTCGCGGCGGTAGACGCGGCCCGGCGCGATGATGCGCACGGGCGGCTCGTGCGACTCCATGTAGCGGATCTGCATCGCCGAGGTGTGCGTGCGCAGCAGGGAGGCGGGGCGCTCGTCGCGTGCAGTGGCTTGCGGGGCCGAAGCTCCACCCCGCGCCCAGGGCTTCGCCAGGTACAGCGTGTCCTGCATGTCGCGCGCCGGATGCTCCGGCGGCATGTTCAGCGCTTCGAAGTTGTGCCAGTCGTCCTCCGTCTCGGGGCCGTCGATGATCTCGTAGCCCTGGCGGGCGAAGATGGCCTCGATGCGCGTGCGAAGCTGGGTCAGAGGATGGAGCCGGCCGAGGATCGCAGGCCGTCCTGGCAGCGTGACGTCCACCGCGCCGGCAGGCGGGCGCGACGAGGCGAGCGCGTCGCGCTTCGCGTCGATCGCGGCTTCAATCTCCTGCTTCAGCTCGTTCGCAAGGCGTCCGAGAGCTGGCCGCTCGTCGGCTGGCGCGCCGGCCACCGCCTTCATCAACCCGGCAATGGCGCCGCCCTTGCGGCCGAGATACTGGTCGCGGAGTGCTTTGAGATCCGATTCGGTGCCCGCCGCGCCGAGCGCCGCAACGAACTCCGCGCGGAGGGTGTCGATGGGGGTGGGCACTGTAGCGAGTAGCTGGCAGCGGTCAGCTGGTAGCTGGCGGCTGGCAGCGATCTACTGCCCGCTGCCCGCTACCTGCCGTCAGCTACTGTGCGCTATGCGGCGCTCGAGGCGCTCGCGGCGTTTTTCACCTGCGCCACCAGCTTGCCGAACGCCGCCGAGTCCTTCACGGCGAGATCGGCCAGCTGCTTGCGGTCGAGGCCGATGCCGGCGGTCTTCAGCCCCGCGATGAAGGCGCGGTAGGTGAGCCCGTGCTCGCGGGCGGCGGCGTTGATGCGCACGACCCACAGACGCCTGAAGTCCCGCTTCTTGTTGCGGCGGCCGACGAAGGCATACTTGAGCGCGGTGTCGGCCGACTCTTTCGCGGCGCGATACAGCTTGCTCTTGTTGCCGAACATTCCTTTCGTGCGGCTCAGCAGCTTCTTGCGCTTCTGACGCCGGACGGTTCCACGCTTCACTCTCGGCATTGCGACTCCCTTACGATTGCACTGTAGCTCTCAGCAGGCAGCGGGCAGCGATCGATGGCTGCCAGCCGCCAGCCGGCAGCTGCCTGCTGCCAGCTTCCCTATTTGTATGGCAGCATCCGCGCGATGCGGTCCTGGTCCGGCTCGGACACCGGGTGGGATCCGCGCAGCGCGCGCTTCCGCTTGGTCGTCTTGCTGGTCAGGATGTGGCGCTTGAAAGCGGCGCCCCGGGTGAACTTCCCGGTGCCCGTCTTCTTGAATCGCTTCGCCGCACCGCGGTGCGTCTTCAGTTTCGGCATGATGACTCTTGCTCTCACTTTTCCGGCGATTCGGCGGCCGGACTCGCGGTCGCGGCGGCCGGAGCCGGCGACGATCTGCGGGCTCCGTCGCCCGCCGATTTCTGCTTCGTGCCCACGCGCTGTGCCAGGATGGCGTGCATCTGGTTGCCTTCCTGGCGCGGCGCCGATTCCACGGTGACGACCTCGCCCAGATCGGTAATCAGCCGTTCCAGGATGCGCCGCCCGATCTCGGGGTGCGCCATTTCGCGGCCGCGGAAGAAGATCGTCGCCTTCACCTTGTCGCCGTCGGCGAGGAAGCGCTCGATGTGCTTCTTCTTGAACTGGTAGTCGTGCTCGTCCACTTTCGGACGGAACTTGATTTCCTTGACCTCGATGATCCGCTGGTGCTTCTTTGCCTCGCGGGCGCGTTTCTGCTCCTGATACTGGTACTTCCCGTAGTCCATGATCCGGCAGACCGGCGGCACGGCAGTCGGGGAAATCTCGACCAGGTCCAGGCCTTTCTGACGCGCGATCGCCACAGCCTGCGGCGGCGCCATGATGCCGAGCTGCTGACCCGCGTCGTCGATCACGCGCACTTCGCGCACCCGGATGCGCTCGTTCACGCGCACCCTATCGTCACGTCTTGGGCCTCTGGCCCCTCGGTCGAAAGCGATAACGGCCTCCTCTGACTCCCTCGGGACCGGATCAACCGGGCGAGGATCCTTCGCTTACCGCGCGCGAGTGCGCATTTCCTCGCGTGCGGCGCCGATGAAATCGGCCACCGCCCGCGCTCCCTGATCGCCGCCCGCACGCGTCCGCACGGCCACGGTCCCCTCGGCCGTCTCGCGATCGCCGATCACCAGCATGTAGGGGATCTTCTGAAGCTGGGCATCGCGGATCTTATACCCGATCTTCTCCTGCCGCTCGTCCAGCTCCACCCGCAGGCCGTCGGCCTTCAGCTTCGCTTCCGTGCCGCGGGCGTACTCCAGGTGACGGTCCGCAATCGGCAGGATTCGGGCCTGAACCGGGGCCAGCCACAGCGGAAATGCACCGTTGAAGTGCTCGATCAGGAGCGCGATGAACCGCTCGAAGCTGCCGAAAATCGCCCGGTGGATCACCACCGGCTGGTGCTCGGCATTGTCGGCCCCGATGTACTTCAGGCCGAATCGCTGCGGCATCTGGTAATCGAGCTGAATCGTGGCGCACTGCCACTTGCGCCCCAGCGCGTCCGTGATGTCGAAGTCGATCTTGGGCCCGTAGAACGCGCCGTCGCCCGCGTTGATCGTGTAGGCCTGGGCGGCCCCGTCGAGCGCCGCCTTCAGTGAGGCCTCCGCATGATCCCACGTGGCCACTTCGCCCAGGAACTCCGCCGGTCGTGTCGAGAGCTTGGCCGAGTACTCGAGGCCGAAATCGCCGTACACCCTCTGCACCAGCTTCAGCAGCGACTCCACCTCCGACGTGATCTGATCCTCGCGCACGAAGCAGTGCGCATCGTCCTGCGAGAACTGGCGGACGCGCGTAAGGCCCGAGAGCACGCCAGAAGCTTCGTTGCGATGGAGCGGCGTCTGCTCGTGCAGCCGAATCGGCAGATCGCGGTAGCTGCGGTGCGCGCTCGCGAAGACGAGCATGTGGCCCGGGCAGTTCATGGCCTTCACGCCCATCTGCTCGTGCTCGGATTCGACGAGGAACATGTTCTGGCGGTAGTGCTGCCAGTGGCCCGACGTCTCCCAGAGCGCCTTGTTGAAGATGAGCGGCGTTCTCACCTCGTCGTAGCCGGCGGGGAACAGCACCTCGCGCATGTAGTCGGCGAGCGTGTTGTAGAGCGTCGTTCCCTTCGCGAGCCAGAAGGCCGCGCCCGGCGCCCAATGGTGAAACGTGAAGAGCCCCGTTTCCCGGCCCACCTTGCGGTGATCGCGCTCCTTCGCTTCCTCGATCTGCTTCAGGTGCGCGGCGAGCTCCTTGTCCGAGAGGAACGCCGTGCCGTAGACGCGCTGCATCGGTGCGTTCTTCGCGTCGCCCTTCCAGTACGCATTCGACGTCGCCAGGAGCTTGAACGCCCTGAGCTTGCCGGACGAAGGCACGTGCGGCCCGACACAGAAGTCGACGAACGTGTCGCGGTCCTTGATCAGATAGCACGAGACATCGGACTGGCCGGCCGCCTTCTCCTCGATCAGCTGCACCTTCAGCGGTTCGCCGCGGCTCGCGAAGAACGCCTTGGCGTCTTCACGCGGCCACATCTCACGGAGGTAGGGCAGATCCGCCGCGGCCAGCTCCTTCATCTTCTTCTCGATCGTCTCGAGGTCTTCCGGCACGAACGGCCGGGGGACGATGAAGTCGTAGTAGAAGCCTTCCTCGGTGGCGGGCCCGATGCCGCACTGCGTGCCCGGGAAGAGCGCCGTCACGGCCGCGGCCAGCAGGTGCGCCGTGCTGTGGCGATAGAGATGCAGCGCTTCAGGGCTGCGGTCCGTGATGAGCCGCACCGACGCATCGGACGTCAGCGGGCAGGACAGGTCCACCAGCTTGTCGTTGACCGACGCGGCGAGGGCGGCAGCGGCCAGGCGTGGCGAGATCGCGGCCGCGACGTCGCGGACCGGTGCGCCGGCAGCGATCTGCTGCTGCGATCCGTCGGGAAGTGTAACTGTCACCTGGCTCATCGACCGTACGTAACTGCGCCCCGCGGACGGGGATCCTTCCATCGTCCCCCCTGCTCCGCAGAGGCACTGTCCGGTTCGTCAGATCTCACTCGGGTTTCGCCGGGAGCCGATCGATGGCCGGGACCGCCCTGGATGGTAGGCACGGGCGGACTCGAACCGCCGACCTCCTGCGTGTCAGGCAGGCGCTCTAACCAACTGAGCTACGCGCCTATAGCCGTCGCGGCTGGGCACTTGGACGAACGATCAGTATAGCAACCGGCTGGAAAAGGCGTCAAACCTGGGCTTGGGAGCTGGTTGCCCGTGCGTCGTGCTGGGGCCATTCACCCAGCACCCAGCACCAGGCACGGACGCGTTCTTAGCGGACAGCCTTTTTGAGGGCGGTTCCGGCGGTGAAGCGGGCCACGCGGCGCTTCGGGACCTTGATCGAGGCGCCCGTCTGCGGGTTCCTCGCGGTGCGTGCCTTGCGCATCGACGTCTTGAACGTGCCGAAACCGACGAAGGTGATCGAGTCGCCCTTCTTCAGTGCCTTGGTGATGCCGTCGATGAACGAATCGACCGCGGCGGCTGCCGCTGTCTTCGACAACTCGACGTCTTTTGCGATCTTGGAAACGAGATCCTGCTTGTTCACGTGTGCCCTCCCTGACGCCGGACGCATCCGGCGACGCCATGCCGCCCGATCGCGCACGCCAGCACGAAACCTCCGGGCGTTATACGCGACGGTCTGATCACTGTCAAGCGAGACTCGCCTGATTTTCAGCCGAATCCCGCGCGTCGCGCCGTGCTACGCGGCGGCCTTCACGGCACCGGCGACACGCTCGAGTGCCTTGTCCAGAATCGGATCGGTGTCCGGTGCCTTCTCGCCGAAGTCGACGTCGGGCTCGGCGACTTCGAGATCGGGCGTGATGCCCTTCTCGTGGAGCGGCGTGCCGCCCGGCGTGAGGTAGCGCGTGGTGGAGAGCCAGAGTCCGCTGCCATCGGGGAGCCTCACCAGCTCCTGTGTGGCCGCGCGTCCGATGGTGTGCTCGCCGACGACGTCGGCGCGCTTGTGACCGGCGAGCGCGGCCGCGAACACCTCCGCCGCCTGCGATGTCCCATTGGTCACGAGCAGTGTCACCGGCATGGTGATCGCCCCGTCGCCGCTTGTGGCCGTGACGTCCTGCTTCGGTCCGCTGCGGCTTTCGCGGCTGACGATGATGCCGTCGGCGACGAACAGGCGAGCCGGCGCGATACCCAGCTCGGGGCCGCCGTCGCCCGTGTTGCGAAGGTCGATCACCAGGTGCGCCGCGCCGTCCTTCTTCAGCGTGGCAACCGCCTGCTTCACGTCGGCGGCGGTGTGATCGGTGAACGAAGCGATGCGCAGCAGCCCCACTCCCGGCTTCACGATCCTGCTGGTCACCTCGGGGATCGTGTCGGCCTCGCGCGCCAGCTCCACCACGTGCGTCTCGGCGGCGTTGCCGCGAATGATGGTGAGCTTCACTTTCGATCCGGGCGCGCCGCGCAGCAGCCGCGCGCCGGTCCACGCCGACATCTCACGAGTCGGCTGGTCGTCGATCGCGCGGATGAAATCGCCGGTCCTGAGGCCGGCCTTCGCCGCGGGCGAGCCCTCGCGCGCGGCAATCACACGTAGCCAGTACTGCCGCGTCAGCTCGACGCCGATCCCGCCTTTTGGGTCCGCCGTCTTCCGCAGCACCGACGTCGCTTCCTCGGGCGTGAGCCAGGCGGAATCCGCGTCGAGGCCCTCGGCGAGGCCGCGCATCGCGCCGTGCATGATGCGGTCGGGCTCCACCGACTCGACGTAGTTGTTGAGGATGAGCGTCACCACCTCATCGAAGGTCTTCATCGGCCCATAGCTCTCTTCGCGTCCCATGGCACGGCTGAGCACGCCGCCGACCACGACGAGCAGAATCACGGGCGTCGAGATGAGCAGGACGATGAGGCGCGAGCGAGAAGTCATTGACCGCCTTTAGTACCGGGGTTTCAACCATTGTAGCGGGTCCACGGCCTTACCGTCGACGCGCATCTCGAAATACAGGGCCGGTTGGCCTGCCGGCGCGGACCCCACCAGTCCCACGCGCTCGCCACGGGCGACGTGTGCTCCCTTTGTGACGGTCACCGACGATAGATAGCCGTAGAGCGAGTAGGCGTGCGCCCCATGGTCGAGGATGACGAGCGTGCCGAAACCGCTGAACGGCGAGGCAAACGCGACCGTGCCTTCGTGGACCGCCGTCACGGGAGCATCGGCGGGAGCGGCGATCTCGATGCCGCTGCGCGTGATGGCGGTGCCGAATCGCGACCCGCGTCCCGGGCCGAACCGCGCCGTGACTCGTCCCACCGCCGGCCAGTCGAGCGCCCCCTGGAAGGGACGAATGGGCACGGTCGAGCCGTTTGCGGGCAGGGCCGAAACGGTGTCGGACAGCTTCTGCTGCGCGTTCTGGAGCTCGCTGACGAAGCGCGCGTTGAGGTCGCGCTGGGCGTCGATCTGATCGATCAAGGCCGTCCGCGCCGACACGGCGGCCGTCGCGGCCAGCGCGGCTTTCCGTGCATCGGCTTCGGCCGTGGCCGCGCGGTTCTGGCGCGTCTCCAGCTCGGCGCGGATCCCGCGAAGCGAGGCCAGCGTGGACTGATGCGCGCGCACGCGCTCCTTGTCCAGCGCGGCCAGCGACGCCACGGTTCGATACGCCCGGCCCATCTCGCGCACGTTGTCCACGCTCAGCAGCAGGCGCACGTAACCGCCGCTCCCGAGCTTGTAGAGTTCCACGAGGCGCTGAGACAGGCCCGGCGTTTCATCCGCGGCGCGCTGCTCGACGGCGGTGAGATGCGCGGTCGTGTCTGCGAGGTCCTGCGTGGCGGCGGCGAGCGACTGATCGGCGTCTTTGCGGAGTTCGGCGGTGATGTCGCGCTCGAGCTCGGCGCGGCGCAGGTCGGTAAGGAGCGACTTCTCACGCGCGGCCAGCTGGTCGGCCTCCTGGCGCAGCGCGCGCAACCGCTCCTGGATGCGCACCTGCTCGGTGGGAGGCGGCTGCACGCCCGCCGCATCGTCCGAGGCAACCAGCAGCGAGGTGACTATCGCTCCTGCGAGCGCAAACGCCCTTGCGACCGACATTGCGCACAACCGTGCCATCAAAGGGCGAAATCGTCAATGGTGCGCGAGGTGCGTGGGGTGCTCAGGGTGCGCGAGGTGCGATGGCGCCAGCCGCGCACCTTACGTACCCACGCACCCCACGCACCCCACGCACCCCACGCACCCGTATTACTATTCCTCCGTGCGAGCCGTGGCGATCGACTTCGGCGGACGACGAGTGGGGCTGGCGGTGAGCGACGCCAGCCGCACGCTCGCGCGGCCGTTGGAGACGCTCACGCGACCGCATGGGTCCAGCGGCGCACAGCTAGTCGCCGCGGTGCTCGATGCCGTGGAGAAACTGGAACGCGACGACGAACCGGTCGACACCCTCGTCGTCGGCGTGCCGCGCCGGCTCGACGGGTCGCCCAACGAGCAGACGCCGAAAGTGGAGCAGTTCGTCAAGGCGCTGCGCGCTGCCACCACACGGATCGTCGTTGTCCAGGACGAGCGGCTCACGAGCCACGAGGCCGAGGAACGCCTGGCCCTGCGCGAGCGTGACTGGAAGAAACGCAAGGCCCGCCTCGACGCCGCGGCGGCCGCCGTCATCCTGCAGGAGTTTCTCGATACCGCCCGGCCCAACCCGATGCCTACCGACCAATGCGCCGACTGATTCTCGTCATGGTGCTGCTGGCGGCGATTGTCGCCGCCGTGGCCGGGGTCTACTACGCCCGCGTGGATGAGAAGTTCCAGAGTTATCCGGGCGTCGACCAGTTCGTCGAGATCGCGCCGGGCACCGGGTCGCACGCAATCGGCCGCGCGCTCGTCCAGGCCGGCGTCGTCCGCGACGAGTGGACGTTCCGGCTCGCGGTCTTCCTGACAGGCACCGAGCGCCAGCTGAAGGCGGGGGAGTATCGCTTTGCCGGGGCGATCTCGGCGAAGGACGTCGCGCGCAAGCTGGCGCGCGGCGACATCTTCCTGCGGCCAATCACGTTCCCGGAGGGGCTGACGCTGAAGGAGATGGCGCGCGTCTACGAGTCGCACGGCCTGGGATCCGCCAAGGACTTCCTGAAGGCCGCGTCGGATCCGACGGGTATCCGTGCGCTCGATCCTGCCGCGAAGGACCTGGAAGGGTATCTGTTTCCCGAGACGTACAACGTACCGCGCAAGATGGACGCGGGCCAGTTGGTGGCGCAGATGATGGCGCGGTTCCTCGCAATCTTCGACGAGAAGATGCGCATGGAAGCAGCCGCGCTCAGCCTGTCGCTCCGCGAGGCCGTCACGCTCGCGTCGATCGTCGAGAAGGAGTCGGCGCGCCCGGAGGAGCGTCCGATGGTGGCGGCCGTCTACTCGAACCGCCTGCGCATCGGCATGGGCCTGCAGTGCGATCCCACCGTCATCTACGCGCTCGAGCGCGTCGGGAAGTACACCGGCAACCTGACGAAAAAGGACCTGCAGTTCGATTCGCCCTACAACACCTACCGTCACCCGGGCCTGCCGCCGGGCCCGATCGCGGCACCTGGCCGCTCATCCCTCGAGGCGGTGCTCAGTCCCGCACCGGTCGACTATCTCTACTTCGTCAGCCGCAACGACGGCACGCACGTCTTCGCCACGACGCTCGCGGAACACAACAAGAACGTCAAGGAGTGGCAGGTCGATTACTTCAAGAAGAAGACGACGAACCCTTGAATTGCCAAGCAAGTGCCAACCAAGTGCCAAGTTGGAAGTGAGAAGTGCCAAGTGGGCCGTCACGCTGTCCCGCGTGCCAGGCGCACTGAACGGTGGTCACTGAGCACTCTCGCACGCACTTGGCACTTCGCACTTGACACTTCGCACTCACTTAGCACTTCTCACTTCTGACTTCGCACTTCCCGTATTCGCTCAATGCCTGCCAGCGAGAACTTCGTGATGTGCTCCACGAGATTCGCGATGTCGGCGGCACCGGGTGCGGGGCCGGGACGCAGGCGCGCGCCAATGGGGTTGGGGACGGCCATCATCAACTGTGACTGCACGCTGCCTGCGCAGGGCAGCACGCGGTCGTCGGTCTCGGGGCAGCCGAGCAGTTCGGCGACGATCGCGCAGAGATAGTCGAATCGCGGACGGATGCCGCGCTCGACGAAGGCGTCCAGCGCCGGCGTCGGGTCGGACATCTCGCGGAACATCAGTCCGCGGACCCACGTCGGCCGGTGCTCGAGAACCCTCTGGACGAAGGTCTGCACGAAAGCTCTCAGCTTCTGATCCGCCGGCAGGCCCTCGCCAGCGGCCCGCGCCGCAGCGGTGGTCGCCTCCTGCGCCGAGATCGCCGTGTCCAGCACTTCGCGGTAGAGCCCGAGCTTGTCGCCGAAGTGGTAGTTCACCGCCGCCACGTTGGCGCGCGCCACGCGGCAGATCTCACGCACGGTCACCTTCCGGAAACCATGGTCCGCGAACAACTGCCCGGCGGCCTCGATCAGCCGCTCGCGTGTCACACGGTCCTCGGCCATCGCCTGCGGCGCCATCACAGCGACCGCTTGAACAGCATCGTCGCCGCCGTCATGGCGACGGCGGAGAAGGCCGTGAGGTAGATGAGGTCGCCGGCGATCGCGCCCATGCCGGTGTTCTTCAGCAGCAAACACTTGAACGCGTGCACGGCATAGGTGAAGGGATCCACGACGGCAATCGCCTGCATCCACGCCGGGAATCCCTGCTGTGGATACACGGCGCCGCTCGGAAAGTAGAGCAGCGTGTTGAGGACGCCGAAGATCGCGCGCGGCACGAGCGGGTCGGTCACACGCACCATCAGCAGGAACATCATGCTGATCAGCGAGAACGCCGTCGCGACGATGACGATGGTCAGTCGCATCAGCCGCAATGGCTCCAGGGCATTCGGGATGCCCGCGATGAGGGAGCCCAGGGTCATGAGCACGATGCCGGCCATGACGGCCTTGATCGTGCCGGAGAGGTTGAAGCCGGCGATCAGCTCGACGCGCGTGATGGGCGTCACCAGGTAGCCCTCGTGGAGCCCGCGCGCCTTGTCGTCGATGAAGATGATGCCGCCGCCGATCATCACCATCATGAAGATCGACATCACGATGGAGCCCGGCAGCAGGTACTGGATGTAAGGCACATACGGGTAGACCTCGACGACGTCCAGCGCCGTCGCGCCAGACACGCGCGACGCGCTGACAGCCGGCGAGTTCGACGCACTGACCAGCCCGCCGACGACTCCGGCCATCGTTGCGGACACGAACGTGTCGGTGTTGTCTTCGATCAGCGCGACGCGCGGCGCGTCCTTCGCCAGGACCCGGCGCGAGAAGTCCGGCGGAATCGCCAGGACGCCATTCAGCTTGCCATCGCGCAGATCGGCAAGCGCCTGTCCCTGATCGCTGTAGTCCACCGGATCGAACGTGCGGGCGCCGGATGATACTGCGTTGCCCATCTCGCGGAGGTGGACCGCCGGCACGCCGTGATCGCTGGCGACGACACCCAGCTTCAAATGCTTCACGTTGCCGCCGAAGGCGTAGCCGAGGATCACCAGCTGCACGAGCGGGAAGATCATCGAAACGACGATCAGCGTCGGGCTGCGGCGGAAGCGCCGCATCTCACGTTCGACGATGGCGAGTGTGCGTTGCATGGTGGTCAAGCCTCAGCTTCCAATCTCCAACTTCCAAGCTCCAACTCCCAAGCTCCATGCCCAACTCTCAAGATCCTGCAAGCCAACGGGTCACACAATTGGGGGCGCTTCGACTACCTTCCGCCGCGGACCATGATCGAGCGCTCGGCCGCCGACTGTTCCTGCAGCGCGTCCCTGAGCGCCCGCCCTGCGTAGTGCACGAACACGTCGTCGAGCGTCGTGCTCTGCACCGACAGTGACTGAATCGTGACGCCGGCCTGCGACGCGGCTTCCATCAGCGCCAGCGTCGTCGTCGGGCCGTGATTGGACGCCACGCGAACCGCGTGATCGTCGCCCGTCACGCTTTCGACGGCAGGGAGCTGCCGCAGGCGATCGATCCAGCCGGGTGGCGTGCTCGAGAAGCTGACCTCGAGCACGTTCCTGCCGGGAATCGAGGCCTTCAGCTTCAGCGGCGAGTCGAGGGCCTTCAGCTCGCCGTGATCGACGATGGCAATCCGATCGCAGAGCTTGTCGGCCTCGTCCATGTAGTGCGTCGTGACGAGCACCGTCAGCTTTCGTTCGCTCTTGATGCGCTGAAGCATCTCCCAGACGGCGACGCGTGAAACCGGGTCGAGTCCAGTCGTCGGTTCATCCAGGAAGAACACTCGCGGCTCGTGCACGAGGCCGCGGGCAATCTCCACGCGCCGCCGCATGCCGCCGGACAGGAACTTCACCTGCTTGTCGGCCCACTCGGTCAGCTCGACGGCGGCCAGCAGTTCCTTGATCAGCCGTGTGCGCTTCGCCGGCGGGACGCTATACAGCTTCGCGTAAATCAGCAGGTTCTCCTCGACGCTCAGCTCGAGGTCGCTGGTCATCGCCTGCGGGATGACGCCGATCGACTTGCGGACTTCGTCGGGCTCTTTCGCGACGTCGTGGCCGCAGATGCGCGCCGCGCCGCTCGTTGGCGGCAGCAGCGTCGTCAGCATGCGGATCAGCGTGGACTTGCCCGCGCCGTTGGGGCCGAGCAGGCCGAAGATCTCGCCGTCGGCGACGGCGAAGCTGACGCCGTTCACTGCCGTGAAGGTGCCGAAGCGCTTGACGAGATTGTCGACGACGATCGCCGGAGGCGCCGTGTCCGTGCCTGGTGCCACGTGCTGTGTGCCTGGTGCGGTGCCGGGTGCCATGTGCCTGGTGCGTCGTGCGTGCGCCTAAGAAACCGGTAGGAGGACGTACGCCGTCATGCCGACTGCGAGGCG
>Ga0207701_10001073_pt1 | contig 28912 bp, 37 predicted proteins | sample KBSSwiSSwithPhiX_FD_184294 | JGI IMG/M metagenome (GOLD analysis project Ga0207701, IMG submission 184294) | Switchgrass rhizosphere bulk soil microbial communities from Kellogg Biological Station, Michigan, USA, with PhiX - S5 (SPAdes) (version 2) | ecosystem: Environmental > Terrestrial >... | reverse complement strand
GGAGCGGGAGGGATTCGAACCCTCGATACGGTTTTGCCGTATACTCACTTTCCAGGCGAGCGCCTTCGACCACTCGGCCACCGCTCCGCATGCTCTGGAATCGGGGCCATGTAGAGGGGCTTCGCTAAAGGGGCAAGCTTGCCGCGCGGCGCTTCGCACCTCTATGGCGGCAAGCCATGGCGCGGCGCTTCGACCACCCTCCTTCGGCTGATGAGATCGAAGCCATTGCGCGCCGGGCGATGCAGGGGCTGCCCGAGCCCTTTGCCTCCCACTTGCAGCATGTCGTGTTGCAGATCGAAGAATATGCCGACGAAGCATTGCTCGAGGAAATGGGCATTGAGCACCCGCTCGACCTGACCGGCGTCTATGAAGGGATCCCGATCGCCCAGCGAAGCGTCGAGACCTCGGGGTCCCTCCCCGATCGCATCCGCCTGTTCCGCCAGGCAATTCTTGCCGAATGGTGCGAGGAAGGCGAGGCGTTCGAGCACCTTGTCCGTCACATTTTGATCCACGAAGTCGGGCATCATTTCGGCCTTAGCGACAACGACATGCACGCGCTGGAGGAACAGGCGTGAGCCCGTTGCTCATCGGCGAAGACCTGGCGTTGATCCGCGGCGGGAGATTGCTGTTCGAACGACTCGATATCTCGCTGTCGCAAGGGGAGGCGATCCACGTCACGGGCCCCAATGGCAGCGGAAAATCGAGCCTGATCCGGCTGATAGCGGGCCTGCTTAAACCCTGCTTCGGACGGATCGTACGGGCCGAAGCAGTGCTTGCCGACGAGGGCCTGGCGCTCGACCGCGAACTGCCGCTTGGTCGTGCATTGGCCTTCTGGACGGGGCCGCGATTGACCCAGGCACTGGCCGCTTTCGAATTGGAGGAGCTCGCAAACGTGCCGGTCCGGCTTCTGTCGACGGGGCAGGCCAAGCGGGCCCAGCTGGCGCGGGCCGTGGCGAGTGCCGCGCCGCTATGGCTGCTCGACGAACCCTTGAACGGGCTCGACCGCAAAGGCGCCGGCGAGCTCGATCGCGCCGTTGCCGGGCATCGAGCGAATGGCGGCGCCGTCCTGGCTGCTAGCCATCTGCCGCTTGCCGGTGATTGGCGATCATTGGAACTTGGCGCATGACCGGACGGCTGATCCGCCGTGAGGTTCGCCGCGGATTGCAAGGAGCAGCATGGCTGCCAGTCGCATTCTTCCTGTTGGTAGCGACGATCGTGCCGTTTGCGGTCGGGCCTGATGCACGGCTGTTGGCGAGGATTGGCGGAGGGGCGCTGTGGATCGCGGCGCTGACCGCTGCGCTGATGCCGATCGAGCGGTTGGTCGAACCAGACCGGGCGGACGGCGTACTCGATCAGTTGGCGCTAACCGGAATGACAGAAGAGGCGATTGGCGCGGCCAAGATGACGGGTCACTGGCTGACCTTCGGGCCGCTTTTGCTGATCGCGGCAGTCCCCGGCAGCTTTCTGGTCGGTCTCGACGGGCCGGCTCTCGGCCGGTGCCTCATCTCGCTGGCGATTGGGACACCAGCCCTCGCCGCGATGGCCGTGGCCGTTGCCGCCTTGACCGCCGGGCTTCCGCGCGCAGGCGCCCTGGCTGGCTTGCTGATGATGCCGCTGGCAGTCCCGCTAGTGATCTTCGGGGCGGCGGCTACCGGAGATTCGGAAAGCGCGGCGTTGAAGCTGGAAGCGGCCGTAGCCTTGTTGCTGGTTGCCGGCGCGCCGTTCGTTGCCGGTGCCGCGATCCGTGCCAGCAGAACCTGATCCAATCAGTCGATCACTTGGACCAACGGGCGAAAATTGCGGTTGGCAGCAGCAATCCCCGCGCTTCCTCACGAATCGCCATTTCCCCGCATTCAACCTGGCCGCCGAGGTCAGCCGTAACCTGCCGTAGCAATTCGCCGATCGCGAGGGCCGACATGCGCACGGCATAGGCCGTCAACACCAGGAAGCGGCTGTCCGCATCGAGCAGCATTCGGCAATCGGCCAGCAACGGGGCCAGATGCTCTTCCAGCCGCCACACTTCGCCTTCCGGCCCCCGGCCGAACTTGGGCGGATCGAGCAGTATGCCGTCATAGCGCCGCCCGCGCCGCACTTCGCGAGCGGTGAATTTGGCGGCATCGTCGACGATCCAGCGGATCGGCCTTTCGGCGAGGCCCGACAGGGCCGCATTGGCCCGGCCGCCCTCTACCGACTTCTTCGATGCGTCGACATGGACCAAGCGACCACCAGCTTCGCTGAGCAGCAGGGTACCGACCCCGGTATAGCCGAACAGGTTCATGACGTCGGCATCGGCCGAGCGATCCCGCATCCAGTCCCATTGTGGCGCCATGTCGGGAAAGAAGGCGAGATGGCGGAACGGCGTCAGGCTGGCATGGAAGCGCACACCGCCACGCGACAGCGGCCAGTCGCGTGGCACGTCGCGGTGGCGAACCCAGCGGCCGCCTCCCTCCTCGTCCGAACCAGGTACGAAGGTTGCGTCGGGCGACCAGTCGGTGCGGGCGGGTGCCCACATCGCCTGCGGCTCGGGCCGAACGACGCTGATGGAACCGTATCGCTCCCACTTCTGCCCATGGCCGCTATCGATCAGGCCCCAGTCTTCCCAAGGCTCCGCGACGATCGTCTTGAGATCTGTGAGGGTCATGCCGCGAGCGCGAGCTTGCCGCCGATGGAAGCAATGGCCTTTGGGCCGTCGAGCATCGCTTGCCCTGCGGCACGAGCCGCCGCGACATTGACCGATCCTATCTCGGCGAGCATTTCCTCGGCGGTCATGATCCGACCGAATATCTCGATCGAACGCGCCATCGCATCCGCCCGCCCTTGAGGGGTCTCCAGGGCCATCAATATGCCCGCTTCGATTTGGGCGCGAGCCCGGTTGAGCTCGGCTTCCGATAAGCCGGTGGCGGCCTGCTCCACGACTTCCCGGGCCAAATTCAATGCCTCTGTCGCCCGCCCTTTGTCGGCCGCGAGATTGATCGCGAACAGTCCGGTGTCACTGAAACCCTGAGTCCAGGAATAGACCGAGTATGCGAGGCCACGCTCCTCCCGAAGCTCCTGGAACAGTCGTGACGACATGCCGCCGCCCACCGCCTGGGCGAACAGCGACAAGGCCGGAGCTTCATCGCTCGATGCGGGAAGTCCGCGGTAGGCCAGGGCCAGATGGGTTTGCTCAGCCTGCTTGCGATCGGAGCGAGTCCCTCCAACGAAATTCGCGAGCGCGATATTGGGCACTGCATTGGCTTCCAAATCGCCGAACAACGCCTCGGCCAGTAACAGGACGTGGCCAGGATCGACCTTGCCTGCGGCCGAAATGACCAGCCGGTCTGGCCGATACTGATCGTCCAGCCAGGCCACGCAATCTTTCCGCGTGAGGCTGAGTATGCTCGTCTCGCTGCCGAGCACCGGCCTCGCCAAAGGCTGTTCGCCGAAGGCCGCCTCGAACAGCCGGTCATGGATCAGGTCGTCGGGCGCATCGAGGCATTCCCCGAGCTCCGACAAAATGACCAGCTTCTCCCGCTCCAGCTCCGCCTCGTCGAGCTTCGGCGCCCTCACCAGGTCGGCGATCAGCTCCAGAGCCAAGCCGACATCGGCAGCCAGTGTCCGGGCATGGAAAGTCGTCTGGTCGCGCGACGTCCATGCATTGAGCGAGCCGCCAACATCCTCAATCGCTTCGGCGATGGCGCGGGCATCGCGGCCGCGAGCGCCCTTGAACACCATATGCTCGACCAAATGCGCCAGCCCGCCCTTGCCATCAGCTTCCGACCGCGAGCCGACGAATGCGTGCAAGCCGATTGCCACCGATTGGGCGCCCGGCATCGGGTCGATGGCGACGGTGACGCCATTGGCGAGGCGGGTAAGCTCAGCCACTGGCGCGCTCTTTCCGCCAACGCTGGCGAAGCGCAAGCAGGTAAATTGTCACCGCGACGCCGGCGAACAGGAACCACTGGATGGCGTAGCTCAAATGATTGTTGGGGATAGTCGACGGGGATGGCGGCGCGCTGGCCGTCAGCCCCGGCCCTGCCGACGCCGCAACCAGCCGCATCCGGCTCAGCTTGTCGGGTGCGATCACTCCGCTGACCAATCCGCCGCGATAGGCACGGCCGGCATTAGGATCCTTCGACCAGCCAATTTCGACGGAAACTCCCGGTCCTTCAGCGCCGGTGCGGCAATCGGCGATGATCAGATAGCCCGGTTCACCCCCCAGGTTCTGCCCCGCGGCCGTCCGGAAACCGACCACCGACAGGCAATTGGCGGTGGCCGACCGGAACAAGGGCAGCGGCTCCTTCGGCGGAATCGACGGCCATCCGATCGGCGGCAGGTTCGCGGCGGCGGCATAAGCGGCGAGCAGCGCTTCCTTCTCCTTGCGCCGCTCCAGCTGCCAAATGCCGAGCCCGATCATCGCCGCCACCGCCAGGGCGACGAGGATGGTCGGGATCAAGGGAAGCTTGCGGCTCATTCGGCAAGCCTCCCCTCGCGGGCACGGTGCTTATGTTCCTGGTAGATCAGAGCCGCCTTGCCGAGACGCAGACCGTAGATGGTGAGCCCGGCCGCAACCGGCAGCCAGATCAAATGCACCCACCAGGGCGGACTGACCGCCTGGTCGAGCAGTATGGCACCCCCCGCGACGACCGCCCCGACGATCAGGATCAGGAATGCCGCAGGCCCGTCACCGACATTATAGGCGGCGAAATCGAGACCGCAGTTACCGCAGTGAGGTGCGAAACTGGTGAGGCCCGCGAACAGCGTCCTCGCGCCGCAGCGGGGGCACAGCCCCTCAATGGTCGCCGCCGCCAGCGACGGCGCGGCGCCATTCGCTGGCGCGTCTGCCATTAGCCTCCGTGCGTCGGCGCGCCCGCCCCGCCCCACACATAGATCGAGACGAACAGGAACAGCCAAACGACGTCGACGAAATGCCAATACCAGGCGGCCGCCTCGAAGCCGAAATGGTGCTTCGGAGTGAAATCGCCCTTGTAGGCCCGAGCGAGGCAGACGATCAGGAAGATGGTGCCGATGATTACATGGAAGCCGTGGAAGCCGGTCGCCATGAAGAAGGTCGCGCCGAAGATGTTCGCCTTAAAATTGAACGGCGCATGGATATATTCATAGGCCTGGATCGAGGTGAACAGCAGGCCGAGAATGATCGTTAGCCAAAGCCCCTTCTTGAGGCCGTCATTCTCGCCAACGCCGAGCGCACCCCACAGCCCCTTCTTTTCGCCGCCGCGATGGCCATGGATCATGGCGTGATGGGCCCAGGTCACGGTGGTACCCGAGCAGAGCAGGATGAAGGTGTTGAGCAGCGGGAAGCCGAACGGGTCGAGGACTTCCAGACCCTTCATCGGCCATTGGGCGATGGTCGCCGTGTCGGTAATATGCTGGACCGCTCCATCGACCCACTCGACCGGCGCCGGGAACAGGGCGGAGGAGAAGAAGGCCCAGAACCAGGCGACGAAGAACATCACCTCCGAGGCGATGAACATGATCATGCCGTAGCGCAGGTGAAGCTGGACGACCGGCGTATGGTCGCCCGCCTTGCCCTCGCGGATGACATTGGCCCACCAGTTGAACATCGTCACGCCGATGCCGATGAACCCAAGCAGCATGAGGAATTTGCCGTAGGGATTGTCATGCATCCACATCACGGTGCCGCCGAAGAAAGACAGCGCGGCGGTGGCCCCGATCAGCGGCCACTGGTCGGGCGGAAGAATATGATAATCGTGATTCTTGGTCGATGCCATGACGTGTGAATTCCCTGTGGTTGCCAGCGGCTCTAGCGGGGCGTTTCCGGATTTTCCACCGGATAAAATGTGTAGCTGAGCGTGATCTCGTCGATGCCCTTGGTGTCGGGGTCCTTGCGTAGCTTGGGGTCGACAAAGAAGACCACCGGCATGCGCACGCTTTCGCCCGGTTTGAGGGTCTGCTCGGTGAAGCAGAAGCACTCGATCTTGCTGAAATATTTGCCCGCCGATTCCGGCGTCACATTGAAGATCGCCTGTCCGGTGGTGGACCGCGCGGTGTAATTGGTGGCGTCGTAATAGATGGTCGTCCGGGCGCCAGGATGGATCCGGACGGTCTCCTGCCCGGGAACGAACTTCCATGGCAGCCGGGGATCGATATTGGCGTCGAACCGCACGCCGATCTGGCCGGCCACCGCGCCGGGGGCAGCATCGGCCTTCATCGTCGTCCCGCCGAAACCGGTGACCTGGCAGAACACCCGGTAAAGCGGCACGGCGGCAAAGGCGAGGCCGAGCATTGCCAGGCCGAAAAGACCCGCGCGGATCCCGACGACCCGGTTCTTCTGGGTCAGCGAAGTCACCGGTTGATGCCCAGCTTGGCGATGGTGATGGCGAACATCAGCACCACGAATAGCCCGAGCAAAATGGCCAGCAGGCGGGAACGCTCGCGCTGCCGCTTGCGGATGATTTCATCTTCCTCGGTCGGCATCAGATCAGCCACCGGTCGACGACCAGCGCCGCGAACAGGCCGAACAGATAGAGGATCGAAAAGCCGAAAAGCTTCTTTTCCGGTCCCATCGACTTGGGTTCGGTGGCCTTGTTGGCGAACACGTTGAGCGCGAGCAGAAGGAAAATCGCGCTGAATATGGTCGAAGAGAAGCCATACACCCAGCCAGTCAGGCCAAGCGGCCAAGGGGCGATTGCCGCAGCGATCATCGGCAGCGTGTAGAGGAGGATATGCCGGCGCGTGCTTTCGACGCCCGCCACCACCGGCAGCATCGGCACACCTGCGTTGGCGTAATCGGTCCTGACGAACAGCGACAGCGCCCAGAAATGCGGCGGGGTCCAGAGGAAGATGATCGCAAACAGCAGGATCGGCAGCGTCGTCACGTCGCCGGTCACCGCGGCCCAGCCGATCAGCGGCGGAAAGGCCCCGGCCGCGCCACCAATGACGATGTTCTGAGCAGTCCGCCGCTTGAGCCAGACGGTGTAGACCAGCACGTAGAACAGGATCGAAATGGCCAGCACCGCGGCGGCCAGATGATTGGCCGCCAGGTCCATCAGGATCACCGAAAACACTGCCAGGCCGACCCCGAAGTGGAGTGCCGTCTGGCGGCTCATCCGGCCAGCCGGCAGCGGACGTTTGGCGGTGCGCTTCATCTTGGCATCGAGATCGGCCTCATACCATTGGTTAAGCGCTCCGGCCGCGCCGGCGCCGAGCGCGATGCACAGCACGGCGGTGAACCCCAGCACCGGATGGACCGGCCCGGGCGCAGCGAGAAGACCGCACAGTCCGGTGAAGACCACCAGGCTCATTACGCGCGGCTTGGTCAGCGCGAGCAGGTCGCGCCAATCGGCCGGCAACTGCTCGTCTCGGGTCAGGGGGACGCTGGTCACGCGCGTGCCTATAGGGGGTCACCCGCGATCAGGAAAGGGCCGCCATCATAGGAGTTTGGCGGCGCGGCCGGGGCGGTAACTGGCTATGGGCGGCGAATGTCCGAAATGGGTGGAAAGCGGTCATTTCGCGTCAGGCAGCCGTCAACTCTGCGTAACCCGGGTTACCGGCAGGAAGAAGAGCGCGGGCAGCACGACCAAGCAGACCCAGGCGAGCCGGATATCCAGGAAGGCCAATGGTATGGCTGCGGCATAGACCGCCACGGCGGGCCAAATCCTTCGGAACACCCGGCGATGGAGTGAACGGTGGAACTCGTTGCGGCTAATCTTCGCAGCATGCCTCCGCAGCAGGCTGAAGGATACCGTGCACGTCATGATCACGAACGCATAAGAGGCCGCGGCACGCGGCGAAAACGGATGCTGTCCAAAGAAGCGTGCAACAATCGGGATCAGCGTTATCCAGAACAGCGCATTGTTGTTGAGCCAGACGGTCGCGCGGTCCGCCTTCGGCAGGGTGAAGATCAGATAATGATGGTTGCTCCAGAAGATCGCGATGACAACGAAACTCAACGCATAGGTGGCGATGACCGCCGAGAACCGCATCAACGCAGCGTTATCACTACCGAAGGCGAGTTCATCCGGTATGTGGATTTCGAGGATCATGATCGTCACGACGATCGCGAATACCGCGTCAGAAAAAGCCTCGATGCGGCGGTTGGTCGGCTTTAACTCCGACGGGAGCATCAACCCGTCCTTGGACCCGTCCGCCATCGGAAGATTTCGGTGAGCGGCTTTAGTGATGGCCACCGCCCCAATTAGGCATGGTGAAGCTCACCACCTTGCTCTGTCCAGGGAAGAGATTGTGGTTTGCGTCGACCAAGTCGATCTTCACTTTGTGCGGTCCGGGCGGCAAGCCATATATGTCGATGGTATTGCTGTTACTCGTGTCCGCCCATAACCATGGCAAGTCGTCGACCGTTATGTGCAAATGTCCCACGCGTGGCGACGCTTGCAGCGCACCCTGCCCAAGTACAGGGCCGATGCGAACATTTTCCGCTCGGTATTGAATCCAGACCAGGCCCTTGGGCAGGCCTTCGGGAAGCGGCGGATCGACAATCAGTTTGGGCGGGGGTTCATTCTTGATTTCTATGTAAGGTGTGGCGCCACCCTGCCATGCAGTTTGGGCATAGGCGCCCGCTGTGAGTGCGGTCGCGGTTGCGGCCATCGCAAGTATCGTGATGAAGTTGCGCATCGGCATTCCCCCAGCGCGAGTTGAGAATCGAACGCGAACGCAACGCGTGCTCAACCGTTGGGAAATGCGGGAACGCTACCTACTGGCGGCCTCAAAAACGCCCTGACTCAACACAACGAGTCGGGTCAAGCGTTGGGACTTGCTAATGACCGCAATCGGTCGCTTGTGGCTGGAATGGGTGGAAGACCACCGTCCCCTGGTCCCAATCTGGGAGGTACGGGTTTAAACTGACTAACCTAGATTAAAATTTCTGCCATTCTCCGTCGAGCTTCTCGGAGAGGCAGCAAATGCGCAATTACCGGCTCTATTTCGTCGACCTATTCACTGGTGACGTCAAAAACCACCAAGAGTTTGAGGCTGAAGACGACAGTGCAGCCACCGTTGAGGCGGACCGGCTGCGCGGCAATGCGCCGATAGAATTATGGTGCCGGACTCGCAGGATAGCGAAGTGGCCTGCCCTGCTTTAATGTCTGCAACGGGTGGAGAACGGACGTTAGACCGGTTTTGATTTCCGGACACGTTGTCCTTGTGCCTTGAGCGAACTCTGGAACAAGCGATCCGACGTTTCCACCGCCGCGTCCGGTGTCATTTTCACATCGACACCGTCTGGGCCATCGAGCACCACTTCGCCATCTTCAGCTTTGACCGAACTTGGCTCGTCGTAGATCTTGTGATCAGCCATGGTCATAGAGCGCATTGGGCCCAGCTCGGTTCCAAGCATCCCTCTCTCATGACCACAATGGGTCGAAAGCGGACATTGGCCGCCGAGCAACTGCAATAGGGCCATAGCCTTTAGCCCTACCCCTGCTTCCGCTCCGCCCTGCCGAACATGGCGGCAGAGGCCAGCCAGATCAGTGCGAACAGCGCCGAGAAGATCCCGCTGCGGAGATCGGTGAACATACCGATCAGGCTTGCCGCCAACTGGGCTGCTGCGGTGACGGCCATGGCGCGCGCCATGCCGGCCGCCCGGAACCCGGCGATCGCAGAACCGAAAAGTGCAATCGCCAGGACGGCAGCAAACATCAGGTTGAGGGGATTGTCCTCATCGCCGATCATGCCGACCGCGCCGCTTGCCCAGATGGTCAGCAACCCGGCTGCCAGGGCCAAGCCAACAGCGGCGCGATACGCCTTGTTGTCCGACATTCTCACGGTCAACTCGAACAACAGTCCGACCCCGCCAATGAGCACGGCGGCGAAAATGAAGTCGAACCGGGTCCAATTCACGCCGCTTGTGAATTGCATAGCCAGGAAGGGTGTCAAAAGGACGAGCACGGCGAGGCTCCACCCGGCAATCCGCCATCGGCTGCGCCCGATCCTTGTATCGCTTGCCATTCCCAGGCCTCCATGCATGACTGGGGAGCAAGCATCGCCGAACGGCCGGTGAGCGGCATGAGCAACGACTGAGGTTTCGCTGAAAAGTGTCTTCCGGCAGGTTCAGCTTCGACCGTTTCCGGCTCGATCCGCAGGATCGGCGGCTGTGGCGCGACGATGAGCCGATCGAGATCAACAGCCGCTACCTCGACGCGTTGGCCCTGCTGGTGCGCGAGCAGGGTCGGCTGGTCTCGAAGGACCGCTTTCTCGACGAAGTGTGGCGCGGCGTTCCGGTCACCGACGAGGCGCTGACCCAGTGCATCAAGACGCTTCGCCGCCAGCTCGGCGACGATGCCGCCCGGCCGCAATTCATCGAGACGGTGCCCAAGCATGGCTATCGCTTCATCGCGCCGGTCGAGGCAGTCGACGGATCTGCCATCCTTGCGGCCAGGCCACGCCAACCGACGCAGGACTGGCGGCATTTCCTCCTGCTCGGTGCCGGCGGGACCATCGGCGGGGGGATTGCCGGCCTGATCGGCGGCATCTTCTACGGCTTTGCCGGGGCGTCGCAGCCCTTGCAGCCCGGCATGGGGGCTGCCTCGATCCTGCTGGTTATGACTTGCCTGACCATATTGGTCGCACTGATCGGCGCAGCCGGAGTCGCATTCGGGATTGCGGCAGTCGGCAGCGTTAAGCGGCCCTGGAGTGAATGGAACATATTGGGCGGCGCAGCCGGCGGATTGATCGTCGGTGCGCTGACGAAGCTGCTCGGGCTAGACGCGTTCAACTTGCTGTTCGGCCAGGCCCCCGGCGACATAACCGGCGCGACCGAGGGGTTGATTCTCGGCGCCGCGGTTGGGCTCGGCACCTGGCTCGCCGCCCGGCCGAGTGGCGTCCCGCGTCTTCGTCACGGGGTCGCGCTTTCTGCGCTCGCCGGGGGAATTGCCGGTGCCATTGTCCCGATGCTTGGCGGCAGGCTGATGGGCGGCAGCCTCGCCCTGCTGGCCGATTCATTTGCCAATTCCAGGCTTCGGCTAGACCAGATCGGCCAATTGTTCGGCGAGCAGGGGTTCGGCCCAATCAGCCAATCCGTAACCGGCTGCCTTGAAGGCGCGCTATTCGCGGGCTGCGTTGTCGGCGCACTAATCCTGGCCCAGCGAACGCCCGTCAAAAGCGACTGATCATTAGTTGGTCAGGAATGCAGTCAGCAGCCCGGCCATTATCAGGACTGCACCGCCCGTCCTCTGCGACCACAGCTGCACTTCCGGCCCTTTCAGGAAACCGGCAACCCAACTGGCGGCGGCCGCATAAAAACCGTCACTGATCGTCACCACCAGGCAGAACGTCAGCAGCAGCACCCCCGCCTGAAGCCAATAGCCAAAGTGCGGGGAAATGAATTGCGGGGTAAAGGCGACGAAGAAGATGATCGTCTTGGGATTGACCGCCGTGATCGCGAACGTTCCCCAAAAAGCGGTTCCGGGAGTGACCGCTTTGGCGCTCTCGTCCGCCGCAAGCGAGCCCCGCCTGGCCTTGGCGACGGAGTAGAGCCCAAGGGCGACGAGGTAGCCAGCTCCGACCCACTTGAGCAGGGCGAAGGCCACCGGCCATTCGGCGAGGAGCACTCCAACCCCGACCAGCGACAGGATCATCGCCGTTGCATTGCCGAAGGTCGCGCCGAACACCGAACCCAGCGCCGTGCGCTGTCCTGCAGTCAGGGCATAGCCGACGATACTGGTCACGCCGGGCCCTGGCAGCAGGCCGACAATCAGCGACGCGACGACAAAGCCGGCCCACAGTGTCCAGTCCATCTTGCCCCCTCCTGGCGGCTTGATAGGCGGACAAAGCTCAAACGAAAACGCCCCGGACGAAGCCGGGGCGCTCGTTACTCAGTCGAAGCCGATAATCAGTCGATTTTCGGCAGCGTCTCGAACTGGTGATAGGGCGGCGGACTGGACAGGGTCCATTCGAGCGTCGTTGCGCCCTCGCCCCAATAATTGTCCGGTGCTTTCTTGCCGGCGGCCAGCGACCAGATCATGTTGATGAAGAAGATGCCCATGCCGGCGGCCATCACCATATAGCCGTAGGTCGAGACCTCGTTCCACTTCTCGAACGCCGGAGTATAGTCCGGGATACGCCGCGGCATGCCGTCGAGGCCGAGGAAATGCTGCGGGAAGAAGATCAGGTTCACGCCGATGAACATGATGAAGAAGTGCAGCTTGCCGAGCAGCTCGTTGTACATCTTCCCGGTCATCTTGCCGAACCAGTAGTACCAGCCGGCGAAGATGGCGAAGACCGCGCCGAGGCTCAGCACATAGTGGAAGTGGGCGACGACATAATAGGTGTCGTGCATGTAGTTATCGACGCCGCCATTGGCGAGCACGACGCCGGTCACGCCGCCAACGGTGAACAGGAAGATGAACCCGATCGCCCACAGCATCGGCGTCTCGAAGCTCAAGCTGCCGCCCCACATGGTGGCGATCCACGAGAAGATCTTCACGCCGGTCGGGACCGCGATGATCATCGTCGCGGCGGTGAAGTACATCTTGGTGTTCACGTCCATGCCGATGGTGAACATGTGGTGGGCCCAGACGACGAACCCGACCACGCCGATCGCGACCATGGCGTAGGCCATGCCGAGATAGCCGAACACCGGCTTGCGGCTGAAGGTGGCGATGACCTGGCTGACCATGCCGAAGCCCGGCAGGATCATGATGTACACTTCGGGGTGGCCGAAGAACCAGAACAGGTGCTGGTAGAGCACCGGGTCGCCGCCGCCCGACGCGTCGAAGAAGGTCGTGCCGAAGTTGCGATCGGTCAACAGCATGGTGATCGCGCCAGCCAGCACCGGCAACGCCAGCAGCAGCAGGAAGGCGGTAATCAGCACCGACCAGACGAACAGCGGCATTTTGTGCAGGGTCATGCCCGGCGCGCGCATGTTGAAGATGGTGGTGATGAAGTTGATCGCGCCGAGAATCGACGAGGCGCCGGCGAGGTGGAGCGCGAAGATCGCCATGTCGACCGCCGGACCGCTCGATCCCGAGGTCGAAAGCGGCGCATAGACCGTCCAGCCGGTGCCGGCGCCAAGGCCCGTGCCGCCCGAAACGAACGACGATCCCATAAGCAGGATGAACGCCGGGACCAGCAGCCAGAAAGAAATGTTGTTCATCCGGGGGAAGGCCATATCCGGCGCACCGATCATCAGCGGCACGAACCAGTTGCCGAAGCCGCCGATCATCGCCGGCATGACCATGAAGAAGACCATGATCAGGCCGTGCGCAGTGATCAGCACGTTCCAGTGATGGAGCGCCTCGTCGAAGCTCGCTCCTGCGCCCGCGCCGATCGGCCAGGCCTGGGTCAGGACCTGGATGCCCGGATGCATCAGCTCGGCGCGCATCACACCGGAAACGGCGCCGCCGATGATGCCAGCGACGATCGCGAACAGCAGGTAGAGCGTGCCGATGTCCTTGTGGTTGGTCGACATGAACCAGCGGGCGAAAAAGCCCGGCTTATGGTCCGCGTCATGATGCGCGTGGGCGTCCTCATGGGCCTTCAGCGGAAGCGCGTCGGCGGGAATGGTGCTCATGTTGATCTCGTTTCCGCTTGCTAATTAGTTCTGGGCCGTAGCGGCCTGGTTGGTGGCGGGCTGCCCAGCCGCCGGAGCAGCACCTGCCGCGGCGGCAGGAGCGGCAGCGGGCGTCGCCGCCGGTGCCTCGGCCGACGGGGCAGCGCCCTTCGGCGTGCCGCCCTTCGATGCGAGCCATGCGTTGAACGTTGCCTCGGGAACGACCTCGACCGAAATCGGCATGAAGCCGTGGCGGGCGCCGCACAGCTCGCTGCACTGGCCGAAATAGACGCCCGGACGGTCGACCTTCACCCAGGTCTCGTTGAGGCGGCCGGGGTTGGCGTCGATCTTGGTCCAGAAGGCCGGAACGGCGAAGGCGTGGATCACGTCGTTGGAGGTGACGATGAATTTCACGATCTTGCCGGCCGGAATCACCAGCCGTTCATCGGCGGCGAGCAGCGGCGGGCCGTCGGCGTCGGTGCGGAACCGCTCGCCGGCTTTCACGTCCTTCTGCTCCTTCAGCATGTTCGAGACGACCTCGAACCCGCCATTGTCGGGATATTGATAGGTCCAGTACCACTGGTTGCCGATCACCTTGATGGTCACGTCGGCCGGTGGCGGACTGTATTGGGCCTTGATCAGCCGGATCGAAGGTATGGCGATCGCCACCAGGATCAGCACCGGAACCAGGGTCCAGACGACCTCGATCGCGGTGTTGTGGGTGGTGCGCGAAGGGGTCGGATTGGCGCCGCGGCGATAGCGGAACATGGTCCAGGCCAGCAGGATCAGCACGAAGGCGCTGATCAGCGCGCACATCCACAGCAGCGGACCGTTGTGGAACGCTTCGGCCCGCTCACCCAGGGCGGTGACCTGATTCTGGATGCCCTTGCTGCCCGGGACGGGCACGCCGACGTCCGGTGTCGGCGCGGCATAATCGATCGCCGGGGCGGGCGTGGCGGCCACCGCGTTGGCAGTGGAATCGGAAGGAGCCGCCGTAGCCGCAGCCGGGGCAGCACTGGTTGCCGCTGGCGCTTGGGCACTTGCCGCCGCTGCCGGTGTCAGCCCCATTGCCGCCAGGGCAATCGCCCATCCCATTAATTTCATCGTCACCCCGATTGATTCGGTTGCAAAGGAAGGCCCGCCGATGGACGGCAGGTCCGAATTTGGCGGCCTTATAGGCGGGACATTCCAGTCCCTCAAGCGGCGGTTGATAGCTGAGCGTTGCAAGCCTATTTCGGGCCGCAATTCCTTGGGAGACTGGCGTGACCGACGAGCAGATTCTGGCAGAATTCCGCGATGCGGACGCGCTGCTCGAAGGGCATTTCATTCTTTCGTCCGGCCTTCGCAGCCCGCGCTATCTGCAATGCGCGCGGGTGCTGATGGACCCGGCGCGGGCCGAGCGGCTGGCGCGAGCGCTCGCCGCCAAGCTTCCCGCAGACTTGCGCGAATCCATTGATGTGGTGGTCTCGCCGGCCATGGGCGGCGTGATCATCGGCCATGAAATGGGCCGCGCGCTAGGGCGTCCCGCCATGTTCGTCGAGCGGCCCGAAGGCGTCTTCCAGCTCCGCCGTGGCTTTTCCCTCGAGCCGGGCCAGCGCGTGCTGATGGTCGAGGATGTGGTCACCACCGGCCTGTCCTCCAGGGAAGCGATTGCCGCGATCGAGGAAGCCGGCGGCAAGGTCGTTGCCGAGGCAGCTCTGGTCGACCGATCGGGCGGAAGCGCCGATCTCGGCGTTCCCTTCCACCCGCTGATCCGGATCGACGTTCCGACCTACGATGCCAACGATTTGCCCGAGGAGCTGGCCAAGATCCCCGCCGTCAAGCCGGGGAGTCGCGTCGCGGCATGAGCCAGCGCCTGCGTCTCGGCGTCAACATCGATCATGTCGCGACGATCCGGAACGCGCGCGGCGGGCCGCACCCCGACCCGGTCCGGGCCGCGCATGAGGCTGCGCGCGCCGGCGCCGATGGCATTACGGCTCATCTTCGCGAGGACCGCCGGCACATCACCGACGAGGATATCGACCGGCTGATGGCCGAGATCGACCTGCCGCTGAACCTGGAGATGGCGGCCACCGAGGAAATGCTGGCGATCGCGTTGGCGCACAAGCCGCACGCCGCCTGCATCGTCCCGGAGAAGCGCGAGGAGCGGACTACCGAGGGCGGACTGGATGCTGCTGGGCAGCACAACCAGCTGGCCTATTTTGTCGACAAGCTTGGCGCCGCGAACATCCGCGTGTCCCTGTTCATCGAGCCGAGCGAGGAGCAGGTTGCGGCCGCCGTCCGGCTGGGCGCACCGGTAGTCGAGTTCCACACCGGCCGATATGCCCATGTCGACGGAGAGGAGCGCGCCGCGGAGCTAAAGAGGATCGCCGATGCAGCCGCGCTGGCGACGAAGAACGGAATTGAGCCGCATGCCGGCCACGGCCTTACCTTCGACAATGTCGTGCCCATCGCCGCCATTCCGCATCTCGCCGAGCTCAACATCGGTCATTTCCTCGTCGGCGAGGCGATCTTCACGGGGCTGGAGGCAAGCGTTCGCCGGATGCGCGTCCTGATGGATCAGGCACGATGATCGTCGGTATTGGCTCGGACCTCTGTAACATTGAGCGGATCCAGGGCTCGGTCGACCGGTTCGGAGACCGCTTCCTCAACCGTGTTTTTACCGAGGCCGAGCGCGCCAAGGCGGCACGCCGTCCCCACACCATGGCCGGCACCCTGGCCAAACGCTTCGCGGCCAAGGAGGCCTTTTCCAAGGCGGTCGGCACAGGGTTCAAGCGCGGCGTCTATATGAAGGATATCGGCGTGGTAAATGCGCCGTCGGGCGCACCGACCCTGCACCTCACCGGCGGCGCCAAGGCACGTCTTGACGCGCTTGCGCCGGAAGGCCACGCCATCGAGGTGCATTTGACGTTGACCGACGACCACCCCTGGGCACAGGCCTTCGTCATCCTTTATGCCCGCAAGATGGAGCCCTGATTGTCCGAGCGTACCGAGCCCGCCGCCGCTGACCTGGCGCCGGCTGACGAAACCGAATCCAGGAAGGAAACTCGCGGCCAGCTGATCTGGCGGGAGATCAAGGGGCTGTTCTGGGTGCTGCTGGCGGTTCTCGCCTTCCACAGCTTCGTCGCCAAGCCATTCTACATCCCGTCGGAATCGATGATGCCTAACCTGTTGACTGGCGACCGGCTGGTGGTGACCAAATATCCCTTTGGCTGGTCCTATGTGTCCCCGACCCTCCCCAATCCGGCGGCGATCCTCAGGAACCTGCTGCTGCGTCATTCGGAGCCATGGACCATCACCTTGCCGTTCATGAAAGGCCGCATTCTCGGTGGAACTCCGGAGCGCGGCGATGTGGTGATCGTCACTCCGCCGGGCGGCAACCAGGACTATATCAAGCGCGTCATCGGCCTTCCCGGCGATACGGTCGAAGTGCGCGATGGGCGCCTTATCCTCAACGGCAAGCCGGTGGCTGCCTCGCTTCGGCCGCCGGCGATGATCCCGGTCGACGCCAATTCTCCATGCGGCATCAACCAGTTCTGGGACCGCAAGGTCGACACTTCGACCGGCACTTTCTGCCGCTTGCCAATCGTCCACGAAACCCTGCCGAACGGAGTCGGCTATGACACGATCGATGACGGCACCAGCCAGGGTGACGATTTCGGTCCGATTGCGATTCCGCCCGGCCATTTGTTCCTGATGGGCGACAATCGCGATCATAGTGCAGATAGCCGCTTCAGCCTGGAGGAGCAGGGCCTTGGCGGTCCCGTCCCGATCGAGAACATCGGCGGACGGGCGGAGTTCATCACCTTCAGCCTTGACGGCACGACTGAGTTGACCAACCCCGCCACCTGGTTCTCGGCCTTCCGCGACGGCCGCGCCGGAACCTCGCTTCGGCCGCCAAAGGACTAACCAACGATGGCCGCCAAGCTGGAACCCGATCGTCCGCCCGAGAGCCCCGGCCCGGCCGATCTTTCCAGCAGGCCGGTCCGGGACGAAGCCCGCAGGGCGGCCGTATGGCTGGGAATGGCGCTGGCGATCGTCGGCGTCGTCGTGCTCGCCCAGCCTATCCTTTTGATCATTGCCGGCTTTGTCTTTTCGGTCGTGCTCGATGGTGGTGCGCGGCTCCTGGGCCGGTTCCTTCCCATCGGCCGCGGCTGGCGGCTTGGCATCGTCGTATTAGCCGGGTTCGGGTTCATCGGCTGGGTACTTTGGTTCGCCGGCACGACGTTCGCGGCGCAGTTCGAAGCGCTGCGCATCGTCCTCAACGTACAGATCGACCGCGTCATGCTTTGGGCGCGCGACATGGGCCTTGTCACCGAAAGCAGCAGGGCGAACCTGGGTCCTCAACTGATGGGCTCGGTTGGAAGATTGACCACCGCAGTCGGCACCGCCCTTGGCGCGCTCGCCAGCGGGCTGATGATCATCGTGATCGGCATTTTTATTGCCATGGAGCCGCACCTTTACGATCGCGGCATCGCCTGGATGCTGCCGGTCGAAAACCGCGCACGCTTTTACAGGATCAGCGAGAAGGTCGGATTCACGCTCCGCCGCCTGTTGTTCGGCCGCATCATCGGCATGCTGTTCGAAGGGGTGTTCACCTTCGTCATGCTGGCAATCGGCGGCGTGCCGATGGCGGCGTTGCTCGGCTTGATCACCGGCCTATTGGCCTTCATCCCCAACATCGGCGCAATCATTTCGGGCACGCTGATGGTGCTGGTCGGCTTTTCCGCCGGTACCGGTACGGGCCTGTGGGCGATCTTCGTTTATTTCTTCGTCCAGAACGTCGATGGCTACCTGGTCGTACCCTACATTGCCCGAAAGACCGTCGACCTGGCACCCGCATTAGTACTGGCGGCGCAGCTGATTTTCAGCGCGCTGTTCGGGATCCTTGGCCTGCTGTTGGCCGACCCGCTGCTGGCGATGCTTAAGGTCGGCCTGCAAGAAGTGAGTAAGGGCCCGGCGGAGCAGGCGGCCTCGAAAAAGCGGAAGTAGGCTTATTGGGGCGGCTGGGCCGCGCCCGCGCTTAGCGCGGCATTGGGGACGACCTGCTGCACATAGACGTCGAAGCTCAGGTCCTCGTTGGGGCCGATCGGGCTTCCGGCCGGCGGATTCTTGCCATAGGCGAGGCGGCCCGGAACGACGATCTTGTAACGGCCGCCCTGCTGCATCTGGGCCAACGCCTGCTTGAAGCCCGGGAACAGCTGCATGACCAGGAACGGCGCAGGTCCGCGGCCTTCCGTGCTGTCGAACACGGTGCCGTTCTCGGTCCGGCCGGTATATTCGATGATCACGCCATCCATCTCGCCAACGAACGGGCCCTTGCCCGGCGCAACCGTTTCGACCGCAACGCTCTTGAACTGGCCGGCGCCGAAGTAGGCGATGCCATAGGCCAGCGCGACCAGCGCGACGATCGCCAGCCACAGCTTGGGGAGAGTGCCCTTGGCGACGGGACGGAGCGGAACCTGGGTAACCGACATGTCAGCCCTCGCGAAATGGACCGGGCAGGAAGGGTGAGCGGAGCCTTGTAACGGGCTTAACGGGCGCCTTCGCGCTCCATCCGCTTGCGCTCGAGCTTGCGCGCGCGGCGAATCGCGGCAGCCCGCTCACGGGCGCGCTTTTCCGACGGCTTCTCGTAGTGACGGCGCAGCTTCATCTCGCGGTAGACGCCCTCACGCTGCAGCTTCTTCTTGAGCGCGCGCAGCGCCTGGTCGACATTATTGTCGCGAACGATGATTTGCATAAAAAGCCGTCCAACTCCCTTCAAAAGCGTGCCCGAAATCGATCGGGCGAACCCGGCGCCAAAGCCGAATCTGCGGCCTCGATTTCGCTGGGTAATGAATATGGTCCACAAGCGCCCGTGGGGCGTGCGGAGGCGGCCCCTTAGCAGCGGCGCTAATTGATTTCAAGGCAGGAGCAAGTTCCGCCCAGTACGACGAACCGTTGGTCAGGCGGGACGGAAGCCTTGAAGCCGCCATAACGGTTATCGGCGATTAACCTTTTCATCTTTATAAGGTGGGGATGCAGAGCGTGGGTAGTAATTCGTTGAATCGTCGGGAAATGTTGCGGCTTGGTGCGGCCGGTGCAGGGGGGCTGTTGTTGTCCAGCGCCGCCAGCTCACAGACGCTGGTGCCGTCCATTCTCAGCCAGCCGATGGCGCCAGTCGAGCCGGTAACGCGTGTCGCTGCCGCTCCGGTGACTCCGCTTGGCGTCGATCCGACCCTTTTCCAGAAAGCCAGGGCTGCGCTTGATTCGCATCGCATCGCGCCCCGCGATTCGATCGGAATCGTCGATTTTACGCTGGCGTCGCGCGATCCGCGCTTCCACCTGGTGGACCTCGCCGGCGGCACGGTGGAAAGCTTCCGGGTTGCGCATGGGCGCGGCTCCGACCCCGATCATAGCGGTTTCGTGGAGCGTTTCTCGAACCAGCCCGGTTCGGAAGCCACTTCCAACGGCACCTACACCACCGGCGAATATTATCACGGCAAATACGGCCTCTCGATGAAGGTGGACGGCCTCGATTGGAGCAACAGCAATGCTGCGGCCCGCGCGATCGTGATCCACAACGCCTGGTATGCCGAGCCGGAAATGATCGACATCCACGGCAAGCTCGGACGCTCGGAAGGCTGTTTCGCGCTCAGCCGCGCGGACCAGTGGAAAGTGATGAGCAAATTGGCCGGCGGCCGGATGATCTTTGCGGAAAAGCTGATCGCCTGAGCTGAGCGGCAAACGAATCCAAAGGGCGGTTCCGATGGAGCCGCCCTTTTTCATTGGGTTTACTTCGTCGCTACTTTTTCAGCGGGCCTCTTTGCCGGCGCCGGCGCCTTGCCGTCGACGTCCAGCAGGGCGGCAATCACCTTTGCGTCGCGGCGATAGACGTCGTCATAGTTGACGATCGAGCCGTCGGTATTGGCGGCGACGCTGAAGTAGACGATGTAGACCGGCAGCGGCTTCACGAAATTGGCCTGGACCGTCTTCTTGGCGGTCAGCGTCTCCTGGATTTTTTCCGGGACCCATTCGCCACTGTCGTCGCCCAGCAACATCGTCGCCAAATCGAGGACGTTCTTGGTGCGAATGCAACCATGGCTGGCGGCACGAATCTCGCTGTTGAACCGGCTCTTGGCGTTGGTGTCGTGCAGGTAGATATTCTGTTCGTTATACATCACGAACTTCAGCTGCCCGAGAGCATTGGTCGGTCCCGGGGGCTGGCGCCAGCGCTGGACCTTGCCGTCTTTGCCCTTGACCGAAACGAACCCTGCCTTGCCTGCGACTTCCTTTGAGATGGACGTGGGAACTTCCCACCACGGATTGAGAATGACTCCGACCGCGGTGGCGTTGAGCTGCGGGGTCGGCGTCTTGATCGCGCCGGCGACCGCCCGGGTCTTGTAGCGGGTCACGCCATTCTCGACCAAAGTTGCATAATAGCTGGGCACATTGACGATGATGTATTTCGAGCCAAGCTCGCGAGGCAGCCAGCGCCATCGGTCCATGTTCAGCCGGATCTTGTTGACCTTCTGGGTGTCAGTCGCAGGCGTTACCGACAGCGCCGTCCTGAGCGAGCCATATTGGGGATGGGTCGGAAGCAACGTGTTGAGCACCTCGGGAATTCGATTGGTGATCAGCGCCGCTTCCAACATCTGCCGCTGCCGGACCTCGTCGAGGTCCTTGTCGACAACGTGCCAATCGCCCCTGGCATTGCCGCGGACATGGCCGAGCGCGAGGTCCGACGACAGCTTGTTGAATCGATCGGTTGCCGCCTGGGCCAGCAGCTGGGGATCATTTGAGCGCATCGCGTCAATCAAACCGGCAGGATCATAATCCGCTGGCGAAAGTCCCTCATGCCCGACATTGTTGATATAGCCGACCAACGCGCTTGCCTGCTGCAAAGTCCACAGCGGCGGCGGCGGCGGCGGTGGGGGCGGCACGGGTTCAGGCGCAGCCTGTGCAGGCTGGGCTGATTCGTCAGGCAGCGGGCCAATAGGATCGGCGGGCTTTGGCTGAACGGCCGGTTTCGTAGCCGGTGCCGCAGGCGCCTGGCCGGGCTGCGCGACTGCCATTGTCACCGGTACTACAGCCATAGCGGTAAACGTCGCCAAACGGTTCCAACGCGCCTTCGTCACAGTCCGTAACCCCTCGCTCGACACAACCGACGCCCAGGCGCCAAATTCGCGTCCATCCTAGCAACATCAGACATACACAGGATGAACCAGCTGGACTAGGGGCGGGTTTCGCCCCTCGCCGGGCATTTGACCCCCGCCAACCAATCCTTAAACAGTTGGGAAGCATAATCTTTACGGGATTTTGAGCTTGAAGAGGAAAAGCCGCATGTCATCGCGATTCCACCTTCATGGCGGCATGATTCCGCGCACCGTCAAGCGGATGTTCGACGAGCGCTCGGAAGATCGGTTAGAGGCCGAGTCCCAAACCGCCGTGCTGACCATCCGCGGCCGAAATCACATCGTCACGGTTCTCAACCTGTCACGCTCAGGGGTGATGCTTCGCTATTCCGGCGACGCCCACATCGGGGAAAGCGTTTCCGTTCAACTGCTTGACCGGGGCACCATAAGTGCTCAGGTGCGTTGGCTGCGCGAAGGGCAAATGGGCGTATATTTCGCCAATCCACTGGACTAGCGTTGGCGTGGAGATGAATTTTCGAATGATCAAGGCGCGGATCGAAGAGGCCCGTGATGCGAGCGATCGCCGGAGGTCTGCCCGTCACCCGGTCGAAATTGGCGCGCGCGTTCGCGAACTCGGCGCCGAAGGCTTTGAAGCAACGGTGTTCAACATCTCCGAAACCGGGTTCATGGCGGAAGCCGAAGGGGAGTTCGAGGTCGGAACCCGGATCTGGCTGATCCTGCCCGGCCGCGAACGTGCCAATGCCCTTGTCCGCTGGATTGCCGGCAATCGCATCGGCGCCGAATTTGCCGAGCCGATTTCGCTCGAGGGATTGAACGCTTAGTCGCCCAGCGCCCTTTCGACGTCCGGCGAGATTCCCGTAACGATCCTTTTCACTCCAGCGAAGGTGGGATGCATGCCGTCCGCCTGTTGCATTCCCTTTTGCGCCGCGACCCCTTCGAGGAAGAAGGGATAGAAGGCGGCGCCATGCTGGCGGGCCAGCTTTGGATATATTGCCTCGAATCGTGAAACATAGGCTGGATCGAGGTTCGGCGCGCCGCGCATCCCGGCAACCAGCACCTTGATGCGCCTCCCCCCCAATTCTGCCAGGATCGCGTCCAGGTTCTTTTCCGTCAGCCCTGGATCCAGTCCCCGCAACATGTCGTTCGCGCCCAGCTCGACGATCACCAGGTCGGGCTTGCGCTCCAGACCGTCGATGGTCCAGCCGAGCCGAGCCTTGCCGGCCGCGCTTGTGTCGCCTGACACACCGCCGTCGACCACCGTCGCCGCAATTCCGCGGCGGCGGAGAGTCGATTGCAGCTGCGGAGCAAAACCGAGTCCCTGATCAAGGCCGTAGCCGGCGGTAAGACTGTCTCCGAAGGCCAGGATGAGCGGTCGCTGCACTGGCGGGCCAGCGCTCACCAGGGTGATCGACAAAAGGGCGGCGGCAATCGACCGGCGGATCATGGCGTGAAAGGTGGGGCCATTGTGACCGGCCCGCAAGCTCCCTAGCTACTCGGGCCATGAGCGAACCCCTGATTGCGCTGGACGGCGTCCGGCTGACCCTCGGTGAGGGCGATGTCCGTACCGAGATACTAAGAGGCGTGAGCCTGACATTGCTCCGCGGGGAAAAGGTCGCCGTGCTGGGACCATCCGGATCGGGCAAAAGCTCGCTGATGGCGGTAGTCGCCGGGTTGGAGCGCGCCGATGCCGGCCGTGTCCAGCTGGACGGCCAGGACATAGGCTCGTTTGACGAGGATCGCCTGGCGCGCCTGCGCGGCCGTTCGGTCGGAATAATTTTGCAGGCTTTCCATTTGCTGCCGACGATGACCGCCCTGGAAAATGTCGCGGTGCCGCTTGAGCTGGCCGGCGCTTCGGACCCGCGTGGACGGGCGGCGTTCGAACTGGAAGCGGTCGGCCTCAGCCACCGATTGTCTCATTATCCCGCGCAGCTGTCCGGCGGCGAGCAGCAGCGGGTGGCGATCGCCCGCGCGACCGCACCTCGTCCGCGGCTGCTTTTGGCGGATGAGCCGACTGGTAACCTTGATAGCGCGACTGGCGCGGCGATTATCGATTTGTTGTTCGAACGGGCTGGCAAGGCGGGCGCGGGTTTGCTGGTGATTACCCATGACGCGGCGGTGGCCGCTCGGGCAGACCGAATCGTTCGCATGGCTGACGGACAATTGGCCGGGTGAACCAGACGCTGCGCATTGCCCTTCGTGACTTGCGGGGCGGCCTCAAGGGCCTTGGCTTGCTGTGGATCTGTCTCGCCGTGGCAATCGCCGGGCTGGCCTCCGTCACCAGCCTTGCCTCTTCGGTCGACAGCGCCATTGCATCCAATGGCCGCGAACTGTTGGGCGGCGACCTGATGTTTTCCGTCGCGCAGCGGGAAGCGACTGCTGATGAAAAGGCCGCGATTGAACGGCTTGGCCGCGCGTCCAAGAGCGTCACCACCAGGTCGATGCTGGTGGCCCCAAATGGGCAGACCCAACTGGTCGAGTTGACCGGCGTCGACGCAAACTGGCGCCTGGCGGGCAAGGTCGATTGGGGTCCCCGCGGCCGGCGTCCCACAGGTTCAGAGGTTGCGGTAGGACGGGAGGTCGCCGAACGACTCGACCTCCGGCTCGAGCAGGAGGTTCGGCTCGGCCATGCTGCCTTCCGGATCGTATCGATCATCGACAAGGCGCCAGGCGGGAGCGGCTTTGCCCTCGCCCCGCCCGCGATCGTTGACGAAGCCGGCCTCGCCAGCAGCGGCTTGATCCAGCCCGGCAGCATCAGCACGACCAGCTATCGACTCTTGCTTCCTGCCAATGTCGATCTGGACGAGACGGGCAAGCAATTCCAGCGCCAATTCCAGAATGGCGGATGGCGCGCCACGACGCGCGATGAAGCAGGAGCAGGGACGAGGCGGTTCATCGATCGGCTGGGCCAGATGCTACTGCTGGTCGCCTTGTCGGCGCTGGCGATCGGCGGGCTTGGCATGTCGAGCGCGGCCGCCGCCTTCGCCGCCTCGCGGCGCCCGACCATCGCCATATTGAAATTGGTCGGGGCCACCAGGAAAACGGTCACGACGATGCTGCTGGCCGAAATCGGGCTGATTTCAGCCCTCGCCATTGTTGCCGGCCTTGCCGTGGGGGCAATGGCACCCGCGCTGGTCGGCAAGCTCACCGAATCCATGTTGCCGGTTGCGCCGGACACGGCGCCGCAATGGGTGGCGTTGGCCAAGGCCGGGCTGTTCGGCGTGCTGATCAGCTTCGCCGCCAGCTGGCGAATGGTCGGCAGTGCTGCTGAAACCAAACCTGCGCGACTGCTAAGAGGCGACGTTGGCAATGGGGATCCGATGCGCTGGCGCACGTTCATTCTGCCAGTGGCCGCCCTCGCGATTGCAGCCGCGATTGCCGTTGCCGGTGCGAGTGACCCCTGGTTTGCCGCTACTGGCGTGGCCGCGATTGCCGGGCTCTGCGGCCTGTTTGCCCTGCTTGGCCTCGCCGTCCGCCGTAGTGCCCGTGCGGCCAAGCATTTGGGAGGCCCGGTGACCCGCCTCGGCATCGCCGCGCTGGATCGGCCCGGAGCGGCGACCGGTCGCCTGGCGGTCTCCCTCGGGCTAGGACTGACCCTGCTCATAACCCTCGCCGGGACGGCATCGAGCATATTGGCCGAAATCGACACGACCATTCCCAAGAAGGCGCCGGCCCTGTTCCTGGTCGACATTCCTCGGGCCGAGGAGAAGCGCTTCCTTGCCTTGGCGCAGGCTGAACTTCCGGACGCCGAACTGCGGCTCGTGCCGTCACTGCGCGGACCGGTCACCGCGGTCAAAGGTGTCCGGGTGACCGAAATGCGGGACGTTCCCGAGGGTGCCTGGATCCTGCGTGGGGACCGTGGCCTGACCTTTGCCCGTGACCTGCCGCCGGCTAACAGGATCGTCGCCGGTCAATGGTGGCCGAAAGATTATCGCGGCCCGCCGCTGGTCAGCATCGACCAGGATGCCGCGACGGCGCTTAAGCTCAAGGTTGGCGACACACTGACGGTCAACGTGCTGGGCCGGCCGATCGAGGCAAGGATTGCATCGCTGCGCGAAATCGATTGGCGGAGCATGGGCTTCAATTTCGCGATCATATTCGCACCGGGGACATTGGAGGCCGCGCCCTATACGCTGATGGCGACGATCGCCCCACCCTCCAAGACATCGACCGTTGCATTCGAGCGCAAACTGGCGGCCGACCTGCCGATGGTCAGCGCCATCCGGGTTTCGGACATCGTCACGCAGGTAAAAACACTGTTGGAATCGATCGACGGCGCGGTGCGGATCGCTACTGGCTTTGCAATCCTGATGGGAATGATCGTGCTCGCCGGATCGGTCGTGGCGACCCGCCGCCAGCGAGCCAGGGACATTGTCCTGCTGCGCCTGGTCGGTGCGACGCGCGGCGAAGTGGCTCGAAGCCAGTTGACCGAATTCGCCCTGCTATCGGCAGCAGTGGCCCTGATTGCGCTCGCCGCCGGGACGATCGCGTCCTGGCTGGTAGTCGTCCAGGTCTTCGAATTTCCATTCAGCCCGGATTGGGAAGGCCTCGCGCTGATCCCGGTCGGGGCCCTCCTGCTGGCAGTTTTCGCCGCCTTTATGGCGGCAATTCCGGCGCTTAACGTGCGTCCCGCGGAGGGACTGCGGGCACTCTAGGAAACGATTTCGTGCAACCGGGCACGATTTCGGTCGTTCATCGCCACCGAAAGGAAACTCCTCATGGCTTCAGTTCCCACGCTGAGCGACCTGCAAATGAGACACGACCCCGCCGGGCGCGGATACCACGTCGTCTATCGCGAGCATGAAGTGAATCACTGCCCGGGCTGCGGTAGGACCCAATGGCTGATCGGCCGCATGTCGGCCGAATGCGCCTTCTGCGCAACGGCCCTCCCGCTGGCCGAGGCCAGCATGCGCCATCACAATGGGCCGATTGTCATCCAGCACCGCAATCGGATCCACGAAACCGCTTACGCAGCCTAACCCGCAGGGACCGGTCTCACCGGCACGTTGACATTGCACAGATCTGCCCCGCCGGCAGGACGAATGAAGAAATCGTCCTGCCGGTTTTTTCGTGCGTGCAAATAGGCGGTGAAGGACGGCCCGGTGAGATATTCGAACCGCGGACGTTCGGCGGCCGGCAGGTCGGCCGCAATTTTCGCACTGACAATCGGCACGTCAGACGTACGCTCCTTATAGAAGCCGAGCGCCTCGGTGCCGCGGGGGAGCGAGCTCATTGTCTCGAAGCCCGAGACAATCCGGCCAACCAGTGCAATGTTGCGATCGAGGTGGCGCGGCGCGTGGCCAATCACTGCATAGAGTTCGCCGCCGGTCCCGGTGTCCGGCGACAGGTTCCTCCCGACCCCGACCATCGCATAGCAATGGGCGAGGTTGGCCGTGCCGGCCTTTGGGTCATAGGCGACCGGCCATCCCCCCGCAAAACCCGCGGCGGGCGCATAAGCGTCCGGCGAACCGAGCGGCGTGATCGGCAGCCCCTTGCGGGCACGATGATATTCGGCAGGCGGCTTGGCCACGACCCCGGCGGGGAAAGGCTTCTCGCTCTCATTATTGCCCCATTGGACCACATAATTATCCTGGACCCGATAGATGGTAGCCCCGTTCCACCAGCCCCCGCGGGCCAAGGCGCGGATATTGGCGACATGGACCGGCGCGAACGACGGCGCCAACTGCATCACCACTTTCTTCCCACCTTGAAGTTCAAACACGGCAAGATCTTCGGCCGAGATTTCGCGCCAGTCGGCCCTTGGCGCCGCTGCGACGATCTCGCTCGGGGTCTTGGGCTTGGCGGCGGGAGCGGCCGCGATCAGCGGGATCAGGGCAAGGGCGGCTAGTCGGCGCATCGGCGGGCCTTTCAGGATTGCTTCGCGGCCGAACATTGCCGCCTCCCCAATCTCGCGCAAGCCCGCTAGGGGGCAAACATGTATCTCGCCACGATCATGCTGCTTGGCTCAGGCGAACTGGGCCGCGAATTCACCATTGCCGCGAAACGCCTCGGCTGTCAGGTCATCGCCTGCGACCGCTATGACGATGCGCCGGCAATGCAGCTTGCCGACGAGCGCGAGGTGTTCGCGATGCTCGATGGATCAAAGCTTCGCGCCGCGGTCGAGAAGCACCGGCCTGACTATATTGTCCCGGAAATCGAGGCGATCGACACGGCGACGCTGGCGGAGCTGGAGGCCGAAGGCTGGAAGGTCGTGCCCTCGGCAAAGGCCGTCCAGCTGACCATGAACCGCGACGGCATTCGCGACTTCGCGGCCATGGAGCTTGGGCTCACCACCTCGCGCTACCTGTTCGCCGAGACGCGCGACGAGGCGATCGCCGCCGCGGCAACCGTCGGCCTGCCTGCAGTGGTGAAGCCGGTCATGTCCTCGAGCGGCAAGGGCCAGAGCGTCGCCGCCACCGAGGAAGAACTGGGCACGGCGTTCGACTATGCCGTGGCCAATATGCGCGGCGACCGGCCGCGGGTGATCGTCGAGGAATTCATCAACTTCGATTCCGAGATCACTCTGCTGACCGTCGCCACCAGGGACGGCGTGTTGTTCTGCCCGCCGATCGGGCATCGCCAGGAGGCCGGCGACTATCGCGAAAGCTGGCAGCCGGCCGCCATTTCTGAAGGTGCGCTGGGCTCGGCCTGCCATCAGTCCCGCAAGATCGTCGAAGCGCTGGGCGGCTGGGGAATTTTCGGGGTCGAATTCTTCATCTGCGGCCACCGGGCGATATTCTCGGAACTGAGCCCCCGCCCCCACGACACCGGCATGGTCACGCTGATCGGGCAGAATCCGAACGAGTTCGAGCTGCACCTTCGCGCCATTCTCGGCCTGCCGATCCCGGCGATCGAACTGGCCGGTCCTTCAGCATCGGCCGTCATCCTGGGGACCCAAGAAAGTCACAGCTTTGGATTCAATGGAGTGGCCGACGCGCTTGCGGTGGGAGCGCCGGGCCGGCCGGTCGACCTCAGGCTGTTTGCCAAGCCCAACACCCTCAAGAACCGGCGAATGGGCGTGGCGCTGGCCCGCGACGAGACAGTCCAACAAGCCACCGAGCGGGCGGTGAAGGCCGCCAGCAAGGTGAAAATCGAATATCGCGACTGAGTAGTTGCATATTTATACATAGATTTGCATATGTCGCGAATGATTCGCGCCGCGATCGTTGGCGCCTCCGGCTATGTCGGCGGCGAATTGATGCGCCTCATCGCCCGGCATCCGGCGATGGAGGTCGGTGTCGCCTTCGGCGCGTCCAACGCCGGGCAGCAGGCCGCAGCGGTCCATCCGCACCTGGCGCTGGCCTATCCGGAC